>Ga0325414_1008423_pt1 | contig 10923 bp, 7 predicted proteins | sample PopdelMetagenome_8_FD_206183 | JGI IMG/M metagenome (GOLD analysis project Ga0325414, IMG submission 206183) | Populus deltoides microbial communities from Bellville, Georgia, United States - Leaf-PdKOR-R3 | ecosystem: Host-associated > Plants > Phyllosphere > Phylloplane/Leaf | place: USA...
CGGCAACCACGTTTTATTATGTTATGTATTTAAATACAATATGGTAGTGAATTTATTTAGATTCAATGGTCCAATTTAAATCATGAAGTACAAAGCATTTGATAATTTTAAGAATTAAATTACAAGTAAATGAAAGTATTAGAAAAATAATCCTACATACAGTAATCCACATCTTATAAATACATAACAGAAAAATAATATATATATATATAAGAATTAACTATCGATGAAACGCAAATTAAACTATAAATTCTAACAGTTCACCATTGTATAATTCAGCAATTACACGCCTGGAAAGGAGAATTATTTATATAATTCTTCGGTCGATGAACGGAAATGCTACCATTATTTCTTTCCCGCTGATATGCTTCTAGGCATGCAATTAAGTTACAATGTCATGAACTATAGCATTACAAAGATTAATTAATCTACACAGCGCTATCTTTATTGACTTCAGATTGAGGGGCAACAGCAACCTCTGGTGATTCCTGATCAGAATTGTTTGGCAACACTGCAGGTTGATTTTTGTTCTTCGCATTTTTACTTTTCCCCCACAGCACAGTGTATAATCCAGTTATTATCAACACTCCCCCCAATATGCTGTGCCATCAAAATACATTGACAAGTGAGTTGCATTACATGTTAGGGATATTTGTCTAAGCGTGGAAGAATTAAATGATAAGAATTCTTGTGTGGTTAAAAGAAAGTTCAAGCACCTTCCCAAATGAAGTTTCTCTTGAAAGACCAGGGAACCTGCCAATGCCACAACCAAAAGCATCAAGGGATTGAAGATGGCCACATATAATGGGCCTCTTTTAGCTATGCACCATGCCATCAAAGTGATATTCAGCCCAGATGCTAAGAACCCCTGCAAACCAAGTCCAACAACATCAAGGGATTAAACAATTTTGTAGGAAAAAAACCCAATTCTCAACTTTATGTATTACTTTTTTTTTTTGGGATGAAATCCCATGTTTCAACGTGGCTTGCTTCGGTCAGGATATAAAATCATCTAGTCCATACAAAGGCACTAGAATTTCCCTAAATGTGACTGGGATTGGATCGTAATTAGATTGCTTGGAAGGCATGAATTACTCGACAAATTTAACTAATTATACATAATATAAGTTGTTCTTTTCTTAGGGAGGCATGCACTATAAGGCATCTTAATATTTATAATGGTACTTACCAAGTAAATGACAGAAATGAGGCGGATGTTCGATTCAAGCTTCCAGTCAGACCATTTCCTTTCAAAGCAAAGTGCATAAATAATAGCCTGAATTGATCCCATCAAACTCATCAAAGCTGTACTGGAGTAGAAGCATGGGTACCTCTCATTAATTTTCGCCTGTCATTAATTAAACCCAACATAAGAAATATAAGTAATATGGTGACTTGTTTCCATAATTATACTATATCGTATAATTAATTTTAAGACATGATGGTAATTTATGTAAAAAAATAATATAAATTATATTTTAAAATATCATCTAATAATTGAAGTTTTTTTTATCGAAATAATTTCTTAATATGGTATTAAAGTCTTGTTAACTAAATGTTTATAAGTTTGAATCTCAACATTTTTTTTTCTAATTAAAATTAATTAATAACACAAGTTAGAATAAACATATATAATTAAATTTCAAGTTTAAAAAATTTTTATTTGAGAAAATATGATAGAGAATAATATAAATTATATCTCGAGACTCCACCTAATAATTTAAGTTTTTGTGTCGAACTGGTTTTTTAGCATTTTAGTCCCTACACTCTTGGAAGATTTTATTCAAATCTTCCTATAATTTTACAATTAAGGTTCTTGTATAATATTTATAGGACTGAATTAATGATGAGAAAAAAAAAAACCGCATGTATCACCCCAAAAGCAATTGCTTTACTTGAGCATAAAGTCATATATATATATATATATATATATATATATATATATGTGACCAAATCATCTAAATCTATCTTACTTTACCTGAAGAATCACCCAAAAAGCATAAAACACACATGCAATCAGAGATATTGCCAAGCCAAACATTTGTTGTTTCGTTGACCCTACAGTGTTCTGGTGATGATTATGATGATATTTCAGAAGATTAATGTTGGTGTGCCAGATGTTGATCTCAATGCCTTTGTAAAATGTAAGCAGCATTGCGCCTCCTATGCATATTGCAGTGCCTGCCACATTAGCTATCCCCCGTGCATTATTTAGTGACAAAGTTTCCATCCTGAAGAAACAACGAAAAAGTTATTTTATGTTGCCTTTCTAGTAAATTATGGCTACATTTGGAGGTCTAGCTTGACCGTATTTGTAATTTTATGGTGATCAAAATGGTAAATATTCTTCTTTTTTTTTTAAAAAAAAAAGAACAGATAGAAGAAAAGGATAGAAACAAGAGAGAGAAACAAAAGAAATATTTTTCAATATAAATAGAAATGTTCTTATTTTTCTAAAATAGATATTAGATATAATTTTCTTTTTCATCATCTATCTATCTTTCTTTTTTTAAAAAAGGGAAGAAATAACTACTTAACACCATAAAAAATTCTGCAATAGTGAGGTTTCTTCACTGTTACTTTAACAATAACAATTTAGCTTGACTTGTATGGAAGAACCTGTTGTCTCGAAAATCATGATATTCATAAAAAAAGAAAAGAAAAGAAGAAGTAAAAACCTGCTGATTGCTTCTTCTTAAATAAAAATTAATTGTTTTGCTGCTACTCATTTTATTAAATAAACAAAAAAGATTAATAATAGTAATAATAAAACTCACCTGAAAAGGAGGGCAACTATGTACGTAAATGCTGGGCTAAGATTGTACAAAGCTGCAGCAAATGTCATGGATGTTAAGTTTAAGCTTGCCAGGTACAAATTGTGGTATATTGATCCCCTGAAAAAAAACAATTCACCATCTTTTTCATGATCAATGCTATAATGTCTATGAATATTTCGGAATTTTTTTCTGATTTAAGACAAGGTGTAACTGGTTTGAAATATAAAACAGAGAAAACCCTCATCGATTCCTAAATTCCAAATTCGTTCTCTCAAGATTTGAACTTAAGATGTTTTGTTCAAGAATCCCAAAGCTAGATTTTCTGGAAACGACATGAGATTTTAATATTAGTTTAATTCTACACATGTCAGCTATGGTCTCTGTCACACACACACACGCGTAGCGCCATACCCGAATAGAGCAAGGAAGAATATCTGAAAGAAGACAACCCTTGTCAGCTTTGGTCTCTTGTTCCTGCCAAAACAAAATTAAAAGGATATCAACTGAATCAAGGGAAATAATTAATTTTTTTGACTTTCATAATGTAGTTTTCTTCTTTGTTTCTGTAAAAATTGTCAGGTTTTAATTAGTAGCAATAAAAATGATTTACCAACAAATGCTTTATAATAAAATGTGGATTCCATGAACTTTAAATGATTGAGCTTCTATGAAAAAAAAAGAAGAAAACTTTAAGTGTGTGTATATAATTTTTCTTGTGGGTGAGTGACTAGGAATGATACCATATATATACCGGCCGGAATGGATATGGATGAACGGTTCATACGAATATATACGAGTGACTTACATTCCATGTACAAGTCATTTAGATTCCTGTACGTAACGTATGTATTTGTCCTCATGAGTCAAGAAGAATTGATTTGCATGTCAACAAAATGGTTCATGGATCGATACAAGAGAAGAATTAATTAGCATAATGCAGTATCTTCCTAAATATATTAGCATATATATATGCCGAGAGCGAAGGAGCTTGAGCACATACCCGAGAGCGAAGGAGCTTGAGCACACACACACACATATTTTACTATAGTGAAATTAATTGTTGAAGGTTGGACTCGAATATAAGAGTTAACGTTATGCAAGAAGCAAGAGTACTGTCATTGAACTATATATAAGTTTATTGAAATATAAAAATAAGTAAATAATAACCATTAATTACGTACCTTTCAACAATGAGAGCAATAGGACACAGGAAGGCTGCACCAAAAAGCAAGCGATAAGCAACAGCTACCCTTATGCTCATGCCATCATTGATAACCAGCTTGTAGAAAATATTGATCCCTCCAAACACGATCTGAACAAATATCATGGCAATACCTGGGTGAACACTACCGAAGCAAGTGCAAGCCATGATCTCTCTACTCAGTTATTTTCCCCTCTCAAGACAAGAAACTCTTTCTCTCCTTCTCTGTATGCGGGGGTTTCTGGTTCTTGGATTGTGGTAATGCAATCCAATTTTAGAGGTATATTTGTAGGGCTGCATGCAGCATGATACCCCGTACACTTGGAAGCAGACCAGACCGGAACTTTGACTACGAATTGCTATATAATTGGCCGTGTTGTGAAGCATTAATGACGGTTTAATTATGTATCTAACTGCCTTCTGTACATGGTAGATTCCATTTTTTTGGAAAATGTATCAGCTGGGTGCGTGTTTCGTGGACACTGATACAAGCCATATCAACGCTGTACTAACTCATGGTGCACTAGTTTTTCTATTAAAACAAAAAAAAAACAAAAAACCAGCCGCTCTTGCCAGTCCAAAATTCCAGCCCAGACTGCTAGAATTCTTAGATTGACACCTGATACTGACATGGTTTGTTCAATCTTGATCTGATGGACATCTTTTTATGTTTTTTTCTTTTTTTTTTTTTGGATTTTCAGCAGTCACATACACAATTTTTTTTATATACATACAAGTTTTTTTATACAAAACAAATATGCATGACACAACAAAAGCATGCCAATACATTCTCATTTTTCATGAAAAAATTCTAAGGCTCGAGTATATAAATATAACCGGTCACAGGGCATAGGACATGGAAAGCCGGGCCATAAGTTAGCCATGCAAGGGTACATGCCACACAAGTTCTAACCATATAAAAGCTAGCCAAAATCCAGTCAAGCTATTTAATTTCTAGCCATTAGACATAGATATGCACCCCCTTAACTTTTCTTACATTCTTCTATTTTTTTTAATATATTTATTGACTTAAATATTATAGTGTTTTTATTTTTATAAAAAATTAATTTTTTAGAAACAACTCAGACAAGATAAAGATTTGCTTTATCAGTCAGGACACAATTAGTTTAGTCAAGGAAATCACATATGTCTAAATTTTTTTCACACATTTATCACTAATTATTTGAAGTAAAAATCTTGTATATACAACATTAACAAGTTTCTTGCCTTTTCTAAATAAATTTAAGACATTTTTTAAAGTTTTTTTTTTAATTTTTATATATTCTTGTATATATTTCATTTTTTATATATAGATATCCTTTTCCTATTTTTGGACAAAAATGTTTCTTAAATTGACAAATGAAAAAAAAAATAGAACATAAACAAATAAAAAAATTAATTTTATAATTTTAAAAAAACACAACTTAAAAAATCTTGAAAAAAATCGAAACCACCCATATTCAATTTTTCATTATTATCTTGCAATGGGATAATATATCATCTTAACATCCCTACTCTTATTTATTAATTACAACAAAAAAAATTAGAAAAAGATTTATTATCTCCTCTCTCTCTCTCTCTCTCTCTATTCAAATATATCCAAAAAATTCAAATCACCATATTCAATAACAATTGAAACACCATTTTTTCTCTTTCTATTGTGGGATGTGTTTTAAAATAGAAATATATTATGTTTCTTGTTGAATAGATTTATCCTCTGTAATAAGTTACACTATAATTTTGAAACCTGGCCTGGCGGGTCGACCCGGGACTCGGGGCTGGAACCGAGCCGGGTTAAAGAAAAAATAGGAAAAGAAAAAATCTAGTGTGACCTGGCTGACTCGGCGGGTTGACCCGGCAAGACCTGATTGCAACCCGCTAACTTTTTTTTACTAAAATGATGTCGTTTTAATTTAAAAAAATTAACCCGGGTGACCCGATAACTCGATCAAAATCCAGAATCCAGACCTTAGACTAAACCGGGTCTAAAAACTATGAGTTGTACAATGCTCTAATCATGTAAATAGTAAAGGAGCCTATCTGATTAAGGTGCTCATTAAATTATTACAAAACTGTGTTTCAACTTGGTATCAGAACCTCTCTACCTTAAACAAATTTAGGTTTTCTTCTCCTTCACTTGGTCGGCTCAGCCGCAAACGTGTTCTGATTTCCTGTGCCAGGTTCTTCTACTCTCTGCCGCAGATTCTTCTCTCTACCGCAAACCCTGTTCTTCTCCTCTGCTACAAATAATTTTGTTTGTAGACCTTGCTCGGCCAACCTCTCCTCTCTGTCAAAGACATGATCAATCAAGGCGTGCTCATCTTCTTCCTCTCAATCTGTTTTGTGTGACAGCTCTTCGCAGGATTTTCAATCGGTTATTGCTACTGCCATCTTATCTATCATGATTCAGTTTCTGTCATCTTGCCACTCTTCTTAGTCACGGCTACTGTTATAGATCCATCGGTTAGTGTTGCTGCTAACATTAATGTCAGCCCTTCTTCACCAAATTCATTCTCTCCTGTTCCTGGACTCACAACAACAACCAACACAACCATGGCTCCATCTGCTGTAACAATAGCACTTATTCTCTTCTCTAATACCCAACAGGTTATCAATCTCAAACTCATCAACAATAATGATTTGTTTTGGCGTATATCGATGAAGCCGTATCAGGTTAGTTAAGGAAGTTCTTTTTTCCGATCAAAGTAAAGATGACCTTTTTGTCATTTCATAGTCTTCATCGACTTGTAAACAAAATCGTACCAAGATGGAATAAGATTTGTAGCCTCTAATTCATTGCCCAATCTGCAATTTCCTTATCAATTTGTTAGCCAATTTCTTATGCAAAAATCATAAAGACAGGTATTTCCAAAACCCAGAGTCTGCCCAGCATGTAACATACCCTCCACCTCAGCATCTTTGCTAATGTTCGAAGTTTCAGCTGCAGGATGATCAGTTGAGTGTTACGAATGTTACCTTGACGAATGCCAAAATCCATGGAGCATGAGAAGTCGTCATCTTGGCCAGCCATTGCCGGCTGCAGACTACTAGAAAAGGTAATGAGTTTAATTTTGGCCTTTGTTTTCCGTAAAACCATGTGGTGGACGTACGTTAGTGGGATGCTCGCCGTTCCATTCTTCCTCGTGTATTATGGAAGAATTACCTACAGGGGAATGTTATTCATCATATAATAGTGGGCCGAAAGGAATTCATGACTGTGACTGTCGGCTTTCATCGTGGTCTGGGCTGGTTTCAGGCTTGTGAGATGGGCTCAAGCTGCCTTTACCCTGCCTGTTGGATCCTGAACAGGCGACTTATTTGAATGCAGAAGTGGTTGAATGGGAGACACTTGAACATAATCTCTTTTACATTATGTTTTTAAAACACCATGTTCAGTATAAAAAAATTAAAATAAAAAATTATTTTGCATGATTGAGCATTGCAAAAAAAAAAAATACTTTTAGTCACTGAAAATATATAAAAACAAATATTTATCATTAGAAATGGAGATTTCATTGAGGTTGTTAATAAAATGTACGTTAACTCGTATATATGATAAGAATTGAGTTTTCAACCATTAGAGTAGCAAAAATAGGCTTTGATACTTTTAGTCAAAAACAAATCTTGTCACTTGAGAATTTTTATTATTATTAATTTATTTTGAAAAAATTACATGAATTGTTTTATTTTTTATTTTAGATGGAAACCCAATAAAGCAATGTATTTGGGGCATGCTTTTAATTGGAAGTTTATCAAGATCAAAATGAACGATAATGAGATTGAGCATTGTAAAAAATATACTTTTACGGAACAATTACTTAAAAAATTGAAAAGTATAGTTTTTTTTAATTACTAGATAATGAATCTAGTTTTTCATGATATACATTTTAAACCCTGTCACAATGTTTTTTGAGGTGCGGTAAAATGATGACTTCATTGGGGACCTTAGGGTTAAGTCCAATTACTTGTGTTTATTTTCTTAATTTTTATTCTTTTAATTGCTATATTATTTGTTTATGAATTTTATTGTAAATATTTTCTTTTATTTATTTTTAGCATTATTTATGTTATTGTTACATGTATATGCATATTTATTATAAATGTTTGCACAGTTCTCGAAAAAAGTAATAAAAACTTTGGATCAAAGCTTGTCTTTTTTTAAGATTAGATAGGGAGATTTGATGACGAATGTGACTTATGTTTATTGATGATCATTCAAACTCCTGCTCAGATTGGAACTCCTCATTAGTAATTCAAATAATCTGAAAGCCTAAAAGGTATTTAGGAGTAGACAAGTTGAGACCAAACCCTTTATGAGTTAGATCTTATCTTTTAAGATGAACCATTCATAGGACACAAACAATAACATACCATGTCATACATCTTCACTTTATATTGCACTCATATCCCTCCAGTTACCATTACTAAAAAAGGAATTTCAAATGCTTATCAGGTTTATCATGGTCTTCTATTTTTTGCTTCTAGCACCCTAAGATTGTTAAAATCTCAAGTAATCATCCCTCAAAATCTATAAAAGAAAACTTCTAAAATCTAAATGGCCCAAACACCTTCACCCTTATTTCAGCCTAGATATCATACTTTCCAAAGCACTTAAAATCCAAGACATAAAGAAAACACCATGAACAATCATCTCCTTCTCTAGTTCCTATTATCAACATTTACAAACACCTTGTGAATACTTGTCTGATAGCACCTCTACAACTTGAAAGACGATGTATTCATCATAATCATAAGTGAGCGATCAATCCATTAAAGGTGAGGACTTATCTAATCAACTTTTAGCTAAAGATATATGCTAAAAGCCAGATGTTAACCGTTCTAGAAGATTCAGAATCTCTGAATTTATCAAGTATACAAGAGCTCAATTTTCAAAGATCCATCTTAAAGCATACTACATTAAAATGGCTGGAGTTATTCATAATGAGCAAGTTTTGATCCATGATTTTCATAAAAGCCTGGTATGACCTACTTTTAATTAACTAGTACATGGATTTGAATAGCTTTAAAATAAAGAAGTGGAAACATTTGGCCAAGGTAATCCCAACAAGGTCTAACCTTCAAAAAAATATGGATGTGAAGTAATTAGTTAATCAAGGAATATACTTTGATGAAAATACATGCTGTATATTTTTAGCAATTTTAACGAAAATCTTTTTTTAGCACTTAACATTAACACCTTTAACGAGCCTCCTATTTTTAGAGACTTATATCATTTTTTAATGTGTCCAAAGACCAACGATAAATTTTTCACAAAAAAATTAATTAGAAATAAAAAAAACTAAAAACAATGAGAATAATTAAGGGCAATCAAAAAGATAAATTTAGGAGAAAACACATTGTAAAGATAACTTTTCGTAAGAAAGGATATTGTCAGGATGACGTTATTTTTTCCTTAAGCATAAATAACCCCTTCCCTATATCTCTAAAACCGGTGCACATTTTAGGATCTCTAGTTTCCTTTAATTAATTACTAGATAGGGACTTCAATTTTCGATGATATATATTTTAATCCCCAACGCGATGTCTACCGAGGTGTGACAAACATAACATTAATTAAAGATTTTTTTATTAAGTGATCATGAATTTGAATTTTATCATTTTATATTTTAATTAATAAAAAAAATTTATCTAATAACTTAAACTTTTAACCTTAAACTTTCAATTAAATAATTAATTAAGAATCATATGAAAAACTAGCTAGCTTCAAACAAAATTACAAGCCAAGTGAAGAGAAATTTTAGATGCATTTAAGGCACCCTTTTCATCAATGGAGTGAAAAATGTTCTGATAGTGTTATGGTGTAAATACCATAAAAGATAGAACTTTCACACCCTATGGAATCCATCAAGGGTCCCTGCCACTCACCACTCTGGAAATTTGGTACAGATGCTCTAAATGCTCCTTCTGATTTTTTTTCTATATATCAAGATGTCATCGAAGTAAATAACAACAAAGTTTCCAATAAAAGAATTAAATATATGTTTGATGCAACTATATTATTTAATAGTTTCATCCACATTTAACTAGTGTTTTGCCTATGTTTTATATATAAAATGCCTTGATATTCTTTTTTTTATGTTTTGAAGGCACTTTTGGATGAAAGATGAAAAAAATAGTAAATTGGAGATAATTGGCAGATTTGACCTTCAGTCGATGTTTTGTGCAGAGCGTGAGTTCTAGAGGTTGAAATGAAGTGATTCTAGTGGCATTAAAAAGCTAACATCCATACCTTTCTGGAAGTCTAAGGCAAGAAAATAAAATAAGGAAGAGCATGGAAATCACAGTCTTCAAAGTCAAATCTCGCAATCTGCCAGTGTTGACCTTCAACCATTCCAACTTGAATATCTGGATCTACAGAAGTCCAATTGATGCAAACTCAATTTTTTTGGATTCATGACTCAAAGGTATATAAACTCTCCAAATTTCAGCCAACACCGATGTCATATGAGGGAGATATGATTTTTCAAAGATGACATCTGAATTCTGCCAGCAAACAGGTTTCGTGAAGAAACGAGTCCAAATTACATTCCGAAGCATCTAAACCGATATCCAAGTTTTTATTTCAGCAATTTAGCTCCTCTAAGTCAAAGCTTGAAGATTTCATGCAAGGCTATTTCTCCTTTTTTAGGAAAATAGTTATTGAAGTACTTAAATGTAAACAGTCTACTTAATGGAGGACTATTTTGTAAAATAGAAACCTAGGGTTTCCTAAGATATAAAAAGAATGAGAGAAGAGAAGGGGGGCAGCCAGCCAAGAAGAGAAAAACACTCCCTTCCTTTAAGAAACCTTAAATTATGCATTCTTCCTTTTTTTTGATTAGTTGTTCAACAAACATGCAAGGCTAAACACTTTTTCTTGGTTGCAAGGACATGGAAAACTTTGGATTTCAAGAACTGTGAGATTTATTTTACCTTTTCTTTTCA
>Ga0325414_1008424_pt1 | contig 10922 bp, 5 predicted proteins | sample PopdelMetagenome_8_FD_206183 | JGI IMG/M metagenome (GOLD analysis project Ga0325414, IMG submission 206183) | Populus deltoides microbial communities from Bellville, Georgia, United States - Leaf-PdKOR-R3 | ecosystem: Host-associated > Plants > Phyllosphere > Phylloplane/Leaf | place: USA...
TGATATAAAATATAAATTTTAAAAAATAAAAAATATTATTTATATATATATTTAAATAAAAAAACATTTTAAAAAGTAACGAAATGCCGAACACCTAATTCCTATAAAATTCCTGAAAAGCTTTGTTGTTTTGGCAAAAGAAAAATCAGGCTATTTCACTGACTTGACCTAGACTAGGGCCGGGAATTGACACTCCGGACCAGGGCACTGCTGCAAACTAGCTGCATGGATCAAGAAAACAAAGATTCTTCTGAAACTGTGGTTGATCTATCATATTACCGACTAGGGAAAACACAGGACAATTTTAGTGGAGATTTTGGTTTTTTTTTCGAGTAGGGGAAGGGGGGCCTCGAGCAGGACGAGGGTTTTGGATTCTTCTAGAGATTTTGATAGAAAGGTAGGGGACCTCTCTTGGAGAGAGACATGCTGATAAAGAAAGTTAGATTCCTAATTACAGCGTCATCGATCACCAGCTTCATCAATTATTGTTTCTTTCTGGGACCCCTCCTGTAACATGTATGTTCTTGTCTGTGATTTCTTGCGTTTATCAAGAAATCAATGTCCTTTTTACCTGTAGGAATACTTCAGCAGAAACTGTTCAGGGTTGGTATCACAGGGCAAGATGTTTTTTAAGCATAGTTGAGCTACCGTTTACCCTTGACATTGGCAAGATAGATTCCATGTTCATAATCAGACAGTTTGCTCCATGGATATATATGGGTCCAAGTTGCTTTAAGATTGACGATCTTGTTACCATTGAACATTAAGTTTACTAGCATGCACCTTTTGAGTAGCTAGGAAGGAAGAAATAGGTTTTGAATTTTGGCTCTGCTTTTCCAAGTAGCCATTTTATGCTCATATCGCGACGAAAAACATACTTGGTTGGAGTTGACGATGATAAAGTAATTTTATCTTCGGAATTATGATTTTGAATTATTGAAAATACAAGGAGAAAATATTCTTTTTCATGGATTTACTAGTCTTGACATGGATGATTTATTTAAAATCCAGTACACGAAAAATGATTAAAAAAAAACCTTAATTACTGAAGGAAAAAAAAAAAAAGAGTGTTTCCAGAAGAAATGATCCTTGAATTGCCAGCTAAATTAATGGGTAACAATAAAATTATAATATAAGGTAAAACCCTGTGGTAATTATTGAGAATGAAGTGGTGATAGTGACAAATTAATTAATTCTTGGAGAATGAGCTAGAGTGAAATTACATTGATATGGACAAACCAACTTCAGAGAATATCTTATAAATGTGGCCACTGATTTTCTTCAGATAATTATTTAATGAATTTAATTTTCCAGCAATTACTACTCTTTGATGGCTTCAACTTTCTGACAAAAATAAAATCCGACATTATCTAATATATATCACTATTGGCCATTTGTCGAATATCTTGTTGTTTTTTTAAAAAAAAACAAATTGTCATTTTCTTGTTATTTATGCATTAATTTAACGATTCAAGCCTTGTCGAGGCATCTCCTGCTGGTTGATGCATGCCATAGGGTATTGTATATGTATGTTACCTGGTAGAAAAAAAAAAAATGACTATTGTAGAAAATGACTATGATCCAGTTTTCCTTATCACAACAGTGGCAGAAAAGGATCTCGAAAAAAAAATCAAAGTATTTTCACACGAAGATTCCTTCAAAGAAGACACAAATGCCTAAGAGTTTAAGTAGCATTTAAGACAATCCAAGTTCGAACAATATTTGATAGTGTTATTAACCTGTCTGGCTTGAAGAGTTAGCTAATGATAAAATTAAAATGATATTGTTTTATTTTTATTTTAAAATTTTAAAATGATATTATTTTGGATTGGTTCCGTTAACCTACTTAATCTATGAAACGGGTTTCAGACCGAATCATGAGCCAAATTGAGTTTAATAACTTTGATATTGGGTAGTTTTTTTTTTTTTGTGGTTGTGTTTTAAAAGTGTGTTTTATTTGAAAAAAACATCAAACAAATATTTTTTTTTAGTGATTTTTGATGGTTTTAATGGACTCATGTTAAAAATAAAAAAAAATATTTTTATATATTATTAAATAAAAAATACTTTTTAAAGATATCTTGGACCACAATATTAAACACACTAGTCAATTGTGTTACAAACGAGGAAGAAGATGGAAGAAAAAGGAAGAATAATTCACTTGTCTTATTTATCTCAAATAAACTTATATATAAGCCACATAAAATTTTTAGGAGTGAGATATTTATGTATTCATATGAGATGGAATCAAATAGAAAGGTGTGAACAATAATTTTGAGAACCATCAATGGATGTAACAAAATTTACATCCATCTAAATGGTCCACGCTATATATATATATATATATATATATATATATATATATATATATATATATATATATATATATATATATGACAAGGAAAGGGAATATATCAAGCACAAAGTATAATGATGCTGCTATTTTTCAACGAGAAATTAATTATTAGGTAAAATTAATGCACTATATATCCCTTATTCATAAATTAAATTAATAAATAAAAGTCATGTAAATAAAATTACATGAACTTTAAATATCATGAAATGATAGATTTAGTTTATCTAACAATATATTAATTTCTCGCAATCCATAGAGTTACTCATAAATCTATCTATTTATTTACATATCTAATTAATCAACTTTATCATGGATCCCTTGGATTATTTATAACCTTATTATTTCTCAACTAAACTCTTTACTAATAAAACTATGAAATCATATAATATAATCTATAATTATATTAATTTTTGTAAGAAGAAAATGATAACAATTAAGAGTTTAAAAACTATATATGTAATTATAATGAGACTTTGTATAAAGAACTGAAGCTCTTTTTTCATACTTTTCACTGCATTAATTGTCAAAGATTCTTAAATGCATTCCATATTGGAATTTCTTACTGCTTGAAGCCGATCGATGGACGCATATTCCTTTTGGGTTTTTTGCTGTTGCAGCTTCACGGGTAGGTAGTGATTGGACACAAGGAAGAGGCTGAAGACCTTCGTGAAGTCAAAAATTAATGCTATGATATTATCCAGTTCATAACTTGACCCACGAAGGCGACTATTCATGAGAATTTTGTTAGGGTTTAATACAATTTATTTATATATTCTACGCCAAATGGTCCTCTGTAGTGTATCTGTATCTGTATCTGTATCTGTATGTGTATTTGTATTTTATCCAAATGCATGGTTTTCACATATAAATTATTCACGTTGAAATTAATCTCTGAGAACTTTATTCTCATGACTTGATTTATTTATTTATTTATTTTTTGTTTAGAAGAGACTAGGAGAGGTCATGGGGTAATTGATTAGTATATATATATATATATATATATATTCCCTAGCTAGGCTATCAAATTATTGGAATTCATTAATTTGATTCAAGGAACGAGCTAGGCATATCTCCATATATTGTAAGAGAATACATTTATTTGATGTTTTTATCTTTGTACGTATTTCTAACCTCACACATTTATATTTTTTTATATTGATCTAATTTTTTTTATAATAATCAAGCATATTAATTAAAAAAACATATCATTTTTTATGAGGCAGACACTTTATATTATATAAAAGGAAAGGCCCTGTTAAAAAACATATCATTTTATGTTGGCTCTTGATGTATTTCTCATGGCCCAACACATTTTATCGAACATTTGGCACCAATATTGATTGCTCAGCATGAATATTTATATGGTGACGAAGGGAGCTCCACCAAAAGCACCATGTGATGGATAATGACACCTAGCTGTCCTCTCTTTGTAATCCCCCAAAGAACAAAAAAGAAAAAGAAAAAAAAGTTTAGGAACTTGTTTTTAATGCATTTGATAACTTAGATACTTGGTGGTTTTTGGGTTGTTGTGATGTGATGGGGGAACTTGAGAATGTGATATTTTCTACTTTTAAATGGGTTTAGAAATGTGTTTCTTTTGAAAAAATATTAAATTAATTTTTTTATAGTTTTAATATATTAATGTTAAAAATTAAAAAAAACTTAAAAAATTATTTTAATTTATTTTTAATAAGTATCGTTGATCATGTTAACAAACACGTGAGTTGAATTAAATCTATTTCTCTAATGCAAGAGGCACTTATCTTCCTTAATTTACTTTTTATTTAATGTAACTTTTGTGGAATAATTAATTTGCATATAAAATTATGGTTTAAAATCAGACTAATTTTGTGTTTATTTCATTCAACTTCCAATCTAAACATTATTATTATAATAATATTTTGTGTAGTTATACCAAACATGGTTATAAAACGCAGCTTGACTCATGATTGATGTAGACAAAAAATAAAAATAATAATTAAACAAAGAATACATAAATTTTTTTACGAACAAAAAGTGTTGTGCGCAGATGTAAGTCTTAAATTCACAAGTTTATTCAACCTAAATAATAATAATAACAATAATGATGAAGTTAGTCACCTGAGAAGGTTTACAAAGTTTTAAATAGTTAGAAACCATATCTCAACTAGAAAATTAAAAAAAATCAAAATTACAAAAAAAAGAAGCATAAAATCTAAAAATAACAAGGAAAATCACAACAACTATTAAAACCAGGAGGCTCTCAATGAGTTTTTTTATATCTAAATATTTATTGGTCTGTGTAGCAATATAGTGGTTACAATAAGAAAAATACCCTCTGGATACTCCTATAACGTTCGAGCGTGATTCAATAGTCAAATAAAAAATCATTGTTTTTTTTAATTGTTATTTTGTCTTGGTGTGACCAGATCTCTTTTTGGACCTAAATATGTTTCACTAATATATATATATATATTAATTTAAGTTTCTTTGAATACATCTTACCGATATAAAATGATGTGTATTTAAAATAACTTAAAAAAATAATTAAAATATAAATTTATATTTGAGAATATTTTTATTATTAAAAAGAAAAAAGAATGATTTTTTATGTATAAAGAATGCTCAAGGCATCCAAAGAGCCACTAGGTGAAAACGATTTAACTTCCATTATAGGAAAGGACGAGAAGACCCAGACTTGGTAGAAAGTGATGTGCCCGTCCTAAATTAAAACTTGACCTAACATCAAACTTGACCTGCATTTCAAGGGACTGAATGAATATTTTAATATATTCCTTGATTATATATATAAAAAAAACCTTCAAATTAAATTTTGAATTTGAATAATATATTTTTCTAAATTTAAGGTCCAATTTAGATTTTGAATTATATGATGAGAATATATATATATAGTACTCCTCGATTATATAATTATAGCTAAAAATTATTATTATTAAGATTCGAAATCTTTCTATCAAATACATGAAAAGTTTTATGGTATTTAAAGAGTAATTAATAGTGTTTTATTAGTTATTTATTATATATATATATATATAAAAAGTTCTATGTAAAAATATTTTTATAACTTTTAACGAATTATAAATTTTATTTTCTCTTTTCTATTTATTTCTTCCTTACAAGGGCAGCAGTCCACAGGAAATGCTTCATTAGTACTGTTGCCAAATCTTTTTTGTACGTACAGTCTAATTACTCTCCCTTGAAGTCAACTATTTTTTTGTCTGGTAAAGGGTATTTTTTTAGTTTTTTTCCTCTAGAGTTATCCTTGATGGCTAATTAATTAAGTTAATTCGAATTTATTCGAATTATCATGATTTATAATTTAAATATTTTTTTATATTAAAAAATTCTAGTAATTCTTATAACCTATGTTGCAATCAATGTTACACCCTCTCTCTCCCCCCCCCCCCTTCCCTAAGACATTCATAAAGCTAGCTCACGAGCACTTTACAGATTTTCAAGTCTTCAGAAAAATGACATCCACAAACCCAACAAAAAAAAAAATGTTATTATGCTAGCATGCTCAAACAAACAACGACATAAAAACAAACGATTGTCCAGAGATCTCAGCACAAGTTGTGGTTTAGATCCAATCTCTCCACTTACACTGAAAGAAAGGGCAACAAATACCACATTAACACATCAAATACTATACTCATTGTCTCCCTCCTCTTCATCATCAAAGACTACTCATTGTCTCCCTCCTCTTCATCTCCCTCCAAGTCACCGGAAAAACAAAGAAAATCGATCCCACTTCTGATCCGATCAATATTTTCTATCGCAACTCTCCTCTAGTTCTTTTTTCCATGCAATAAATATAAGTCCATGTGCGTATAGTTGCACCATATATATGGTATATCTTGGTATATATTTGATATAATATCTATATAGTGTGTGCGAGCTTCTTTGGGGTCCTTTCTGAGTTCTTTTTAGTTGGAATTAATGCTAGCTGTATCACCCTTGAGAAACACACCAGCCACCAAAGATGAGAGCCAAGAACAAATGGAGAGTTATTCTACCATTTTCAATGGAGAGTTCCCTGACTTCTCCGAAGGGAGCTTGCTCGAAAGTATCGATTTCGATGATCTTTTTGTTAGTATTGATGATGAAGATGTGTTACCAAATTTGGAGATGGATCCTGAAATCCTTGCTGAATTCTCTGTTAGTGGTAGCGGAGGTGAGGAATCGGATGTAAACACATCGGTATCAAATGAGAAAGTGGAGGATAGCATTCATAGAAAAGATGAGGAAGATAAGTTTTCAGGTTTGGACTCGAGTTTGAGCACTAGAGGAGAGGAGATTGTGAGTAAGAGAGACGAGTCCGTGGTTGTTAATCCGGTGCCTAACAAAGATGGTGAGAAGGGAAGAAAATCAGCAGCTCATGCCAAGAACAACAATAATCAAGGGAAGAGGAAAGTGAAGGTAAATTGGTTGAAGCTTTTATTTAATTGATCAGGTTTTTTTTTTTTTTTTGCAGTCTTATGTCTCTTCGATTCGTTGAAGATAAACAAAAAATAATTAAACACTAGATTTTGTTTGTTCATAAGTACTTCATGCATGTGCTAATTAAATCCTAAATATATCTCTCTCTCTCTCTCTCTCAATCAATATGGGGCTACTCAGTAAACTTCATCAGGCCAAAGTGGTCACGAGAATCATAGGAAACTGAATTATCCATAAGATCAGAAGAGCTCTCATATATTTTTTTGTTTTTTTTTCTTCTTTTTATAGTATGATAATGAAGAGAGAGTAATTTTCTTGAACTGTGTGTAGGTGGATTGGACACCAGAGCTGCACAGGAGGTTCGTGCAAGCAGTGGAGCAGCTAGGGGTGGACAAGGCAGTGCCTTCGAGGATTTTAGAACTTATGGGAATTGACTGTCTCACTCGCCATAATATTGCTAGCCATCTTCAAGTACATATACTGAAAACTTCCTTCTGCTATTAGTATTTTTTCTTCGTTTTGCTCATGCTTATGCCTATATTTCATTTCAACAGCCAGCAAATTTTGACTTCCTGGCTTTACTCTATTCGAGATGCGTTTTCTTTCAAAATAAGAAATGTTCAATCACAAACAAGCCAATAGAGAATTTGTTTGCTACAATCACTTTATAATTACTTTGATTTTGCATAATTTGGTTTAGCATATACTCCTTTTAAAAGCAAAGGAAATGGGCTTGAATTGAAACTAAAATATTTAACAAATGTATTAAAAGTTGTTGTGGAGTTATTCTATATTGTATGGGATGGTTAATTTTGATATATACGATTGAAGGAATTTGATGAATTTATGTAGAAATATCGATCACACCGGAAACATTTGCTAGCGCGCGAGGCTGAGGCAGCAAACTGGAGCCAAAGACGGCAAATGTATGGAGCCGCGGCAGCCAGTGGAGGTGGCAAGAGAGACATTAGCGCATGGCATGCACTCACCATGGGGTTCCCTCCCATAACTCATCCCATGCACCACCACTTTAGACCGTTACATGTATGGGGACATCCTTCCATGGGCCAATCCCCAATGCATATGTGGCCTAAACATGTAGCTCATTCACCTTCACCGCCTCGGCCGCTGCCGCCACCACCTACATGGCACCCACCACCACCACCACCACCACCAGATCCTTCGTATTGGCACCACCACCCTCACCAAAGGGTAAGCCCTAATTATTCCCTTCTTCTTTCAATTCAATCAATCAAGAGAAAAAAAAAGAAAGGAAAAGTAATTGGATAGCCTTCTTTGTAATCTGGCCATATCATTTTTTTGAGCAGGTTCCGAATGGACTAACCCCAGGGACACCTTGCTTTCCACAGCCACTGGCAACTGTAAGCAATCATCCCAACTCTTTTGGAGTCTTTAAATCTGTTTGTATCTTCAGCTTTGGATTCATATACAACACGGGCATCTGTTGCAATTAATAGGTGTGTATAAAAAGCTTACTTATGGATATACTCCATATCTATTGCAGAGATTTCCTGCACCACCTGTCCCCGGCATCCCGCCCCATGCCATGTACAAAGTAGACCCCGGCATCGGCCTCCTAACCGGACAGCCAGGCCCCAGCCCTCTCTTTGACTTTCATCCGGTGAGTACTACTCTCCCTCTTCTTCTCAGCATATATATATATATATATATATATATATATATATATATATAAAACGTGATAATCAATTAACCTGTTTATCTAAATATCCATGGCGACATGTTTTTGCAACAGTCAAAAGAGAGTGTAGACGCAGTTATTGGAGATGTTTTATCAAAGCCATGGCTGCCACTTCCTCTGGGACTTAAAGCTCCAGCTACTGATAGTGTGCTAGTGGAGCTGCAAAAGCAAGGAGTTCCGAAGATACCACCAACTCGTGCTTGAACCCTAGCTAGAGAACATCCTTCCTATGGCAGCTAGCCTGTTCATGATAACCCGCCTTCTAGCTAGACCACCAAAAAATAGCCCTAAATTCGACGACATTTCCTGCATTAGATGTGCACATACATCTCATGATCGAGTTCTTCTTCTTAAGCTTTCACTTCCCTTCTTTCGTCCTTCACTAAGTTAAACTGAGTGTTGTTTCTTGTCTTTGTTCTAGCAAGGCCAAGCCTTGTTCATTAATTAACTCGAGCACATCCTTGCCAAAGTTTTCCATTGAACTTACTCTTGACAACTATCAATTTCATAGTATTTGATTACTGAAGCATCTCGAAACAAAAATAAATAAAAATAATAGAAACAAAATAGACATGTTAATTCCTTGTTCCTTTTATTTTAAAATAATAAAAATTTATTGTAAAACTATCACTAAAATAAATTCATTTTATATAAAAAACTTTCAATAGTTGCAAATAAATTCCAAATCTTTCTGTTGTGTTCTGCTATTTTGGGTCTCTCATCTATTGGATGTTACCCAATTAATCTTATAAAAAAAATTACCTTTAAAATCATAGAGAGATGAGGCCATCTTAAAAAGACTTTGTGTTTACCAGATTTAGGCTGACGTTTGTTTCCCGGAAAGTGGTTAACGGAAACCATTTTCCAGACTTTCTTATGTTTGTTTGTCATTAGAAAAATTGATCAACGGAAAACACTTTCTGATCAACGGAAAACACTTTCCAATTAAAGAAAAATTTAGCTTGGTTTCTAGGAAAGTGTTTTCCTTTTATTTTGAGCAAAAAACACTTTCTGAAAGTTGTGAAAAATTTAGAAATGTCATATTATTTGCTAATTATATCAAATTTGATCCTTAAACTTTTGATTGCTAAATATATTTTGTTTTGAATATTTGTTTTTCAATTTCATCCCTTAGAATTTAATTTTTGTATTTAATTTTGGTCCTTATTTTTATAATTATTATTTGCTTTTTTCTTATTATTTTTTAATTGAAATTTTTTATCTATCAAATTTGGTCCTCATTCTTTTGATTGTTACTTATTTTATTTGAAATAAGTTTTGAAATGTTAATTATTATTATTTTAATTTTTTCATCTTTTAATTTTTTTATTTTTTAGATTTGATCTCTATTATTTTGATTATTATTTATTTTATTTGAGATAATTTATGAAATTATATTTTTTTTCAATTTCATTCACATTCAACTTTTTAATTTGTAAGATTTGTTCCTCATTATTTTAATAAACTTGAAAAAAGTAAAACATTAATAAGTTATTTTTCAGCTCATTTTCCATGACATAACCAAACACTGGAAAATATTTTCCAACTTATTTTCCATTACACTACCAAATATCGGAAAATAATTCACTTTTCCGGAATTCATTTTCCCGAAATTCACTTTTCATAAGGAAACTACTTTACAGCAAACAAACAGGGCCTTAATAACATTGCGAAGTACTATTTTATTTAGAATGCATTTGGGAACGTGTTCCCAAAAAATTTAAATTATTTTTTTGCTAAAATTTAATATGATTTATATGTTTTGCATCGTTTTAATATGCTGATGTTAAAAAATAATTTTTAAAAAATAAAAAAAATTATTAACATGCATTTTAGCATAAAAAATTATTTAAAAAACAACCGCTACCACACTGTCATGTCCTCTCTTATTTATTATGTACATTAAGAACTTATTTTGAATAAAATTATAATTTCCTTGCGATAAATATTTAAGCGGTGAAGTTGACGCGAGCGCATTGCCGCGTAGAGGAATTCGTTAGAAAACGAAAGCGGTGAGGTTGACGCGAGCGCATTAAAATTTTGCGGTCCCGTTCGTATCGAGACAAACAGAGTCAGCAACTAATCGCCGCTAGCCACGTATGGACCACACACGGCCGACACGTGGTACTTACAGAAGACATGGACAAATTTTGATTCTCTGTTTCATGGCCCAATGTATAACGATAATATCAATAATTTAAATTTGAACACGCATTACAAGGGGGTCCAAAAATAAGAGTATTTTAAACTATTTATTTAGACCCTGAAGTTTTCGAAGTTTTACAATTAGCTTCCATATTTTAAACTTCCCCATCCAATTGCTTCCCAGGAGTTTCATGTATAGTTAACATATATGATTTATTAAATTTAATTAATCCATATATTTATGAAATGAAACAATCAATA
>Ga0325414_1008425_pt1 | contig 10922 bp, 7 predicted proteins | sample PopdelMetagenome_8_FD_206183 | JGI IMG/M metagenome (GOLD analysis project Ga0325414, IMG submission 206183) | Populus deltoides microbial communities from Bellville, Georgia, United States - Leaf-PdKOR-R3 | ecosystem: Host-associated > Plants > Phyllosphere > Phylloplane/Leaf | place: USA...
AATCACTCGTTAGTAATTCTATATATGAAAAAGTTACCGCAACAAGGAATTTATTCAGGCTTAACTCTATATCATAACTATAAATTTTTTAAATCTTAAAAATACCCTTTAATTTTTATCACAATAATGTGGAGACTCTTTAACATACACTGATTCTAAGCTTTTGAGACAAAAGCTGCCCAACAACAAGGATTTTCGCAAGGAAAGATTACTCATGTGTCTGAAAAGATTTGTGTTGTAGTTATGTGTGTGATCGTTAAACTGGATATCAACAACTTATCTTATACAAGAAGTATTATGTTTTCATATTGACTATGTGTTATCTTAATCAAGGGTAACAAAAGAATATATATTGGTTATAACATAAACTATATAAAAGTATTTAAAAAATCAAGAGAAGAGTCATTTGTTAGTAAATATGTCATGTAGCCAATCGGTTAATTACACGTAATACTGATTTTATTCATGTAAAATATATTTATTATTAATAAATGATTTTTTTATCTTTAATATTCATTCATATTTTATTAATCAAACTAGAGTAAAGATAAAGTCCATGGGACAGAATGATTTGTAAAGAAAATCATAAAGTTGTTATAACTATGAGATTCCTATTATATCAAAGTATTATTTCTAAATTTTCTTGGTCAATATGTTCTATTAAGATTGAACATTAATTAGAGTTATTTAGACCAATGAATATTATATTTCTTCCTTGATGAAAGAAAGCAGTTGTTCTTAAAAACTAAGGTATGAAAAATACCTGAAATTAATATGTAGGTGTTTGTCAGATGACATATACATTGAACTAACTCACATAAGAGTTTTAAATGAAAAGATCATTTTATGTCTATGAAAATGTTCATGTAATAGTTATGCAAATAATCATTAGACTTGAAATCACTAAGTTATATATAGAGAGTGTTATGCTTTGATCTTGATTGCACGTTATCCTAATAAAGAGTAAAAAATAAGAAGATATTGGGTATAACATAAACTATCTTAATATATTTGAGTAATCAAGAAAGGATTATTCACCCTAGGTGAATTAGAGAGAATATTTCAAATGTTCTCAAATAGTATTGATTATGAGATTCTTAAACAAGGTAAAATGAGATTTGAAAAGAGTTTCAAATCTTATTCAAAGAGTCAATGACTATTGTGTTGAGAACAAAAATGATTTAACAAAGCGGACATACTCCATGCTATAATTTTTAAATCAAAACATTCTTAGTGAATGGATAATAATTACACTAAGAAAATAGTAACTAAAATGTTAAATCAAACCACTTATAATTTTTTTAATATTTGAGGAATCATAATAGGTTGTTAAACACTTACTTGATCTTTAAATATAAATCAGTTAATTATTGAATTGATAATAAATTAAATTATCTAATTTATTGAGGATCATAATTTATTTTTGAGACAACTTATTAGATAACCTAATGAGTCACACACATAAAAACTATTTTTCAAAAATTAAAATAAGATGATTAATCAAGAATAATTTAATTGTAAATAAATTTTAAAAATTGAAGACTTTAATGTAATTAATATAGAAGATTACAATTCTAAACCTAGAAAAAATCAAGAAGGGACTTGATTGAATAAATTTATAAAATTTTCCTGAAATAATATATGTGATATTATTTAAGGGGTAAATTGATACTATGTCATTTATACGATTTTTAGGTTTCTTTATAAACAAAATGTCATATCTCATTTTCTATGCACTACACTCAATAAAGAAAACCTCTGTTACTTACATAAACACCTGAAATAATAATAATAATAATAATAATAATAATAATAATAATAATAATAAACAGAGCTCGCACTCAATGATATAAGAATAAATATAATACAAGCTCAATATGAACTTTAATGTTTACATTAAAAAAAAAGTTTGTTATTAACATGCGTTATAATTGTTATCTTCATCAATTTAACTATCTTCCTTGTTAAGTGGTGAGTCTTGATTCGTGGTGTACAATTCTTGACACAACAAATATTTTATTCTTTCATAACCTACCGTATGAAGAACCGACATTTGTGCTATGAAAGGATCTTGATTTGTTGTTGACATAAATTAACACCATGAATATTTGACAATATTTACAAGTGTTGGTGTTACTTAAATAAGATAATTAAAGATTATTACAATAATCATGTTAATAACTTAAACCGATCCAATAATGATAAAAAAAAATCATTTAGATCCTTATTTGTGTATGATTTCCAGTTGAGTAATCCTCTAACACTGATAATTGTTTTATCTCTATTAAATCCTTACATTAATATCACATCTTTTAGATCTTTTTAACTCTATTTCTTTTATTATTTGTGGTTCTATATCCTTAACCTCTATATGGATCAACCTCAGTTTTGTCAAGTTATTTATTACTTTGATTCTCCTTATTTGGAAGAAAACATCAATTATTTGATCGTGTCAATTCTTCAAGGCATGTTCTTATTAGATCAAGTTGCAAACCATTCAAATCTAATTTTAGTGTATCTTGAGAGATGTCTATATCATTAGGTCATATAAATAAAATAAGGATCACTAAGTCATATAAAATAAGATATTTTAATCTATTTGATTATGAATCATATGAAATTTGTTTATTGGATACGATTAACACCCTTTATTAGAAATGATAAAAGATATAATAAATTATTAAGTCTACACACACACACACACACACACACACTTACATATATACATAAACGCGCGCGTGTGTTTGTCAACCAATAATATTTATAGATAATCATTCTAGTTATGATTATAATAAATTGTCACTACACCATTAAATAGTTTTACCGACGGACTAATTCTGTCGGTGACAGGAATGAACTCCGTCGGTAAAATAATTACCGACAGAACACGTCAGTCGGTATAATAGTCATCGGTAACTCCCCTTTTTATCGCTAATTCTGTCACAAATAAAAAAAACCACCCACCGACAGTCTTACAGACGGATACGCGCGCCAAAAAAAAATTCCCGCGGGAACATTACTGATGGACTAAATCCATCTGAATTTTCAATGGTAATTACCGACGGATAATCCGTCGGTAATTATGGCATCGGTGGTAATTGCCATGACAACTCTCTGTGAAATATCGATGGAAAGTATTTGTCAATAAATTTGTCTGTATTTAATCACCGATGGAATATGTCCGTCAGTAATTATGGCATGGGTGGTAATTGTTTGGCAACTCTTTGTGAAATATCGACGGAAACAATCCGTCGGTATGTATTTAAAATATATAAAAATAATAATTTATTAATAGTAAAAAAGATTAATAAACAAATAAAATTGGATTAAACATTAAAATTATAAAAATAATGTTAAATAATATTCATCCAAATATTCATAACAAATTTAATGTGTTTAAAAAACAAAATTAAACTAGAATAGCGGCGGAGCTGGAGGAGAAGGAGAAGGAGGCTAGTTGTTCCCGGGACCGTACGGCAAAAAAAGAGCTGCACAAGTATCATCACCCATCTTTGATCTCATCTCCATGACTATTTGATGGATCTCATCATAATTTGTCGAGAGTTGTTGATATTGTTGTTTCAAAGAAATGAACTCCTCAGACTAGGTGCTCGATACTGATGGAGAGCTCCCAACGGTTGAGACACTATGAGCTGAACGCAAGTTTTCAGCCGTAGTGTTAGAGAGCCCGTGGACCTGATTTTTATCGGGTCCACCAGACGATCCCACCTCCATCCACAAATCTGGATCGAAATCTGGATGGGTCGAAGGATTGTCCCCATATCTCTCCCTCAACCGGCTATTATAGATCTCCTGAATTTTTTTTTTTAAAAATCATCATATGCAATTCAAGATGCAATTTAAGAAAATAATAACTTACAAAATAAAATAAATGAACGAAAATACCACGAAGTGCTGAGCACGGTTGTCCACGAACTACTGCATCCCCTTTTGGAGGTCTTGACTCCGCACATGCGTCTCTACAAACAACTCCATTAGACTCGGCTCACGTCTAAGAGACGCAGCCAGTAAGAAAAAAATAGGTTGAAAGTTAAATATATTATAAGGAATGACAAATTAATTAATGATATATTTCATTAAAATTAATCTTACCATTCGCTTTGCATGTGCGCTGAATGGGACGGATCCACCAGTGTGCGTGGTCACCGAACCATGAATTTGCCGGTTCCAGATGTTAGTGCTGGACTGTGAGCACCATGAGAATCGCTCTAAGGTCACGTGCTCAATATATGTTATCCATATTTCCCCTAGATAAATGGCGGTTTGAATTCCTGCCAAACCGCCACCTCATTTCATCCTTCAATACTGTCTTTTTGCTTTTTTTTTTTGGTATCATATCAAAAATCACGCAACCTACTTCCATAGTAACAAATTAGAATTTAAAACATAAAATTATAAAATAAAAATAAATATTATTTTTGATGTTACCTAGTTGCCGCGTGATTCTCCCATACCTTCCTCACAACATTGTTGTTCGCCCTATCCCACTCAAATTTGTTCTGTGTATATAAATAATTCATATAAAATAAAAATAGTATAAGATATAAAATTATAAAAATCATTTATTAAAAATAAGCTGGAAATTAAAAATCAACACCGACCTGAAATCGCTTAAACCATGCATCGATATTAGGTTTCCACTCAGGATGTCTAGAAACCTGGCTCCATTGAAACAATGGAGTCTTCATCGATGATTTAAACGCAATTGTTATAGCCCTTGCAATCTTAATGTTTTTGAACCTGAAATTAAATAAAAGTAATAATATTAATTAGTTGTTTATAAATTATGTTATAAGTGTGTGTGTGTGTGTGTGTGTGTGTGTGTGTGTGTGTGTGTGTGTAAACTAAAACCCAAACAAACTTACATTGAGAGGTCATCCTTCCATTGTGCCTAGTACTTGCGGGTGAATTGACCCCGCTGTAAAGGCACACCACTTCTGCGCTGTGAAATCGCGCTAGAAAATCTCGCCAGACTTTTCGATCCGTCGGTACGTGTGTCGTTGGACACGCGTCTAACATGTGTGCGCTTCAGGACGTGCATAATCCGTTGGTGATTTACATCGGTAAAGCCATCGGTGAATCCGTCGATGATTGTGGCACAATCCTGTAAATTTTTTTCAACTTTCTGTGAAATACCGACAGGTTATATTTCATCGGGGATTCTGTCAGTGAATCCATCGATGATTGTAACACAATCCCATAAATTTTTTTCAACTCTCTGTGAAATACCGACGGGTTATATTCTGTCGGGGATTCCGTCGGTGATTGTGGCATAATCCCGTAAATTGTTTTTAACTTTCTATGAAATACTGACGGATAATCTTCCGTCGGGGATTCCGTCGGTGATTGTGGCACAATCCCCTAAATGTTTTTCAACTCTCTGTGAAATACCGACAGGTTATATTCTGTTGATGTACCCATCGGTGAAACTGTCAGTATTTCTTATTTTTTTGTGTATCCCTGTCACAAAATCTTGAATTGCAATCTTACAGCACACACAACACAATAACAAAAGCTGACCATTAAAGAAGAATAAATATTTCATGTTCCAAAATATTACATTATAAAAATAAGGCTTTAGAACATGTTTAGTTAGTCAAAATTTTTATCTTCATCCTCAATTGAATTGTTATCATCAGCTTTATTGCACTCTTCAATTTCGTTACCATCTTCTTCAACAACATTCTTTTTTCCACTAGTAGAGCTCAGAATAACATTCAACTCCTCTGCGTCAACATCAATAAGACTATCGTTGAAAACATGAAAATTCAAATTTTCTTCTAAGTCAATCGAAGGAGTAACTCAGTATGGTTCAACCAACTCATTAGCTTGAAAGACTTCATCTATCACACTTGTGTCTTTGTTCTCATCCTGAACAACCTTGACACGACCCTTGGGTTTTGTTTTTAAAATGGATAACCAATCAACTCTTGATTGGTCATTTCTAAAGGAAGGGGTGTATATGTAATAAACTTGTTGGCATTGCTTTGCGAAAACAAAGACGTCGTTTACGTTGCAGTGTCTAGCTTTTGAGTTGATTTCAACGAGATCATAGTGAGGATCTACTCTGATTTCTCTGTCAATTGTGTCATATTAATAGCATTTGAATAAAAACACTCTAGTTTGCCCGCTATAATATTACAGTTCGATGACCTCTTCCAATCTACCGTAATAGTCAACTTAAAACTCACTAGAAGTCGATCCCTTAATACAAACACTGTTGTTGTATATCTTTCTTCCATGCTCGTATTCTTTAGTATGAAAGACATATTCATTGACAAAATACCTGTTATAGCACTTGACTTTTCTTTCAGGGCCCAGGCCTAGTAAAGACAGTGAAATAACAGCACTACCTCCCATTTGATAAATCTAGCTTGTAAATTAAATACAACAATAATCAATAAACATATATTATGTAATATTGACTAAAATAAATTACATTACAAGAGATAATGAGTTTGTGATAGGACTTACATGTGTTTTAAACCATGTGGCAAATTGTTCATCTTGTAATTGAAAGATTTGGGACAGTAAGTATCGTTGATGTTGCCTGCAAGGTTGTTCCACATTATATGAGTGTATGTTATCACAAAACATAAATAGTACACTCTTGACAAAGTTTAAGTCGAACATCTACTTACTTAATAAAATGTCTCAGCTCATCACAGTTAAATAGGACATAATTGTGTGCTTATCTGAACTCTATTTCAGACAAATATCTTCCCCTCACGGCATTTTTAGGTGTGGGTCATCCAGAATTGGAGAATATTGACAAGTTCCTACTTGAAGGCACTTCACCACTATCATCATGTCGTGGAACACGGTTGATCCTCGTTCTCAAATGAGTTTTGAAATAGTATGAGATAAATGTTGAGATCTCCTCAACAATATAGGTCTCACATATTCACGACTCAACATGCGCCTTGTTCTTAACCTTTTTTTTAAGATTGAACAAGTACCTGCATATATATATATATATATACATATATATCAAATAAAAAATTATCAATTAAAAAAATAAAAATAAAAACATTTAATTATGAATTCATAGCTCCTGTAATATCTAACCTTTCGAATGGATACATCCATCTGTACTGGACCGGTCCTCCAACTTTTACCTCAAACGGTAAATGTACGGGTAGATGCTCCATTGAGTCAAAAAATGATGAAGGGAATATCATCTCAAGTTTGCATATTGTCTCGATGATATTCTTTTCAAGCCTTTCAATGTGATCAACATTCAACTTGCTGGAGCATATATCTTTGAAGAAATGACTGATCTCTGTTAGTGCATCTCATATCCCCTTTGGCAACAAATCACAAAAAGCTAATGGGATGAGTGTTTGCATAAACACATGGCAGTCATGACTCTTCATTTCATATAATCTGCATTCCTCCGTATTAACCAGCCTTGATATGCTCGAGGCATGTCCATCGGGAAAACGCAGACTCTTAAGGTATTTGTAGACTAATAGTTGTGCGTTTTTCTCTAACACGAAGCTTGCTCTTTGTTTTGCAACCTGTGACCCATCACGAACCAACTCCATATTTTTATGGTTATAGAACAATGCTACATCCAATCTAGCCTTGATGTTGTCCTTTGTCTTCCCTTTCACATCCATGACGGTGTTGAAAATGTTCTCAAACATGTTCTTTTCAATGTGCATGACGTCAAGGTTATGGCAGAGAAGATTGGTCTTTCAATAAGGAAGCTCTCAAAAGATACTTTGCTTTACCCAATTATAGGTCAAACCAAAACCAGAAAACTTCTGCTTATCTGATTGGAGACCAAACATAATGTCACCATATTCTGACACAACATCAAACAATTCTTCACCGGAAAGACGCGGGGGTGCAACATCCTTTTCAACTCTGCCAACAAAGAAATCATTTTTATTCTTTCTATACCTATGATTTGGTGGCAACAAATAACAGTGACAGTCAAAAAAAGAAGCTTTAACTCCGTTTGTTAGCGTGAATGCCTTGTTGTTCTCCATACAGTATGGACATGCTAGCTTTTCATGCATGCTCAACCAGAAACCATTCCATAAGCTGGGAAATCATTGATAGTCCACATCAAAGCCGCTCTCTTAACAAAATTCTATTTCCTCGAGATGTCATAAGTCAAAGCTCTAGAGGACCACAACTGCGTCAACTTATCAATCAACGGACGAAGACAAACATCTATATTCCACCCCGGATTGCTCGGACCTGGTATGATCATAGATAAAAGAGCAGCAAATGACCCGAATGGGTTGAATCCGTCTGTACACAACCTAAGATGCACGTTCCTTGATTTAACTGAAAAGTGAGGATGCACACTATTAAAGTGTTTCCAGGCTTCACCGTCAGAAGGATGAACCATCACTTCATCAACCGCATGGTGTGATTGGTGTCATGTCATGTGCTCAACAGTCCTTGGTGACATGAATAACCTCTGCAGTCTAGGTATGATTGGGAAATATTTAAATTTTTTATATGCCACGAGAGTCTTCCCTCTACCAGTTTTGGGTTAGTAACGGGGAATGCCCGCATGTTATGCACTCGGTCATCTCAGCATTTTCAAGATAGTATAACATGCAAAAGTTAGGGCATATATCAATTTTCTGGTATCCTAAACCAAGGGGTTTCATCATGGGCTTAGCAGCATAGAAGTTCTCTTTCAGCCTGTTTTCTTCAGGTAAAATGCTTCTCGCTCATTCAATAATCTTATCATAACCGGCCTCACTCAACCCGTGATCTGACTTGATGGTGAACACCTGTGCTATGGTTGATAATTTACTGTGGTTCTCTTTCAGCCTGTTCCCTTCAGGTAAAATGCTTCTCGCTCATTCAATAATCTTGTCATAACCGGCCTCACTCAACCCGTGATCTGACTTGATGGTGAACACCTGTGCTATGGTTGATAATTTACTGTGGTTCGTGCAGCCATCCTATAATGGTTCATTAGAATCTTTCAACAGATCAAAAAACTTGCTGCATCTGCATTAGGTTCTTCTTCTACGATTGGACATTCCCTAATATTACCTTCACTCATTCTCATTGCATCCATAACCATATTCCTGTAAGGATTACTGTTCTCATTTCCAACTTCATGCATGTTGCTAGCACTAGAAGTTGACCCAACCACCTGTTCTTCCATGCTCACATCAGGAACAAATAGTTCTCCGTATGCATACCAACACAGGTAATCCTCCATGAACCTTTTGGTTAGAAGATGCATCGTTACAACATCTTGATGCAGAAACTTTATATTTTTACACTTCCTGCATGGACACCTAATATCGCCATTAGTAAAATTCCTCAGAATAGATGTTGCGAAATTAATAAAATCCTGGACACCGTTACAATAATCCATCCTCCGCAATCCTTGGGGTGAGTCCCGATACATCCATGAACGATCATCCATGACTTCTATTGAAACTCTATAAAACATAACAAAAATATTGGTTTTCCCCGACATTATCCAACAAACTAAAACAACACTTATGTTAAATATTCATTATCAATTATCAACTATCAACGTTCATACATACAAATTTATACATATATAAATTTACTGAAATCACAACTTCAAAATAGAATTGATAACAATTAAAAAAGACCCGTTAAACAAGCTATTAATTATTTATTTCATCACAACACATTTAATCCGATGTAATTCAAACAAAATTTCAACAATTTACAAACAAATATAATTTGACAAAATCTAAAACAAACTATAACAACTACAAAATTATACATTTATACTACAAGTTTCTTTGATGAATAACAATCAAACAAGTACATACGTTAACAAAATACATATACCAAAAAAACAATAAAATTCACATTTAAATGTTAAAACTAAAAAGGATAGATTTATTTACAAAAAATGATAAAATCCACAAGAAACGGATATTGTGACCACGTACAAAGTATAAGAAACTTGAGTGCTTGTGTTGAGAATAGTGGAGAGTTGAGATGGGTGGTTGGCTGCAGTTTGAGAGGGGAGAGGTGGGATAGGAAAGAAGAAGAAGGAGAAACAGAGGAAGAGAGTGTCGGCAGAGGGGGTGTGTATATAATGGCTTTTACTAATGGAATCACTAACGGAATCTATCTGTCGGTATTTCCATTGGTGATTTCGTCGGTGACATTACCACGTCACTGTACGGCTATCTCAGTTTGAATCTCTCAGTCAGTCCGTCGGTAAAATCGTCTGAAAAAACTCCACGTCACCACACCATTGCATCTTTCCAAACAAACTTTATAGGCCGTCGGCGATCCGGTCGGTATATACCGATAGTATCACCGATAGATTTATGTTGTCGATATATACCGACAGATTTTGAGATGGAATTATTTCTGTCAGTAATAATTACCGATGAAAAAATTCTGTCGGTAATTTTGTTGGTTTTCGCCGGTTTTCTGGTAGTGTGTTAAGTCTATATATGTGTGTGTGTGTGTGGATCAATAACAATTCATGTCTTGAAAAAACTTAAAATTTTCTTTGGCATTAAATTAATTTTTTTGTATTTTTGGATTGTTTTATTGTGTTGATATAAAAATGATTTTTAAAAAATTTTATTTTGATATATTTCTAAGCAAAATATACTTTAAAAAATAATCTCTACTACAATTTCAAACATACTCTAGGTCTATAATGAATGGCAAGTGGCTTGACACTACTTGGCGGGCGGTACTTCATTTTTCTCTATTGTTTTATTAATTAAAACTTTGATATTTCATCTATTTATCAATCCATTTATTTTGGTTCATAAAAATCATTTTCATTATATTTTTCACTCTTCATACTTAAGTTTATGGTAAAAGATATATAGATAATACATTAATTAATTACTTTTAATAATTATAAATAAAAAGAAGATTTTGAAAGCAAATTCACTTGAAAAAGCCTGAAA
>Ga0325414_1008427_pt1 | contig 10921 bp, 7 predicted proteins | sample PopdelMetagenome_8_FD_206183 | JGI IMG/M metagenome (GOLD analysis project Ga0325414, IMG submission 206183) | Populus deltoides microbial communities from Bellville, Georgia, United States - Leaf-PdKOR-R3 | ecosystem: Host-associated > Plants > Phyllosphere > Phylloplane/Leaf | place: USA...
TGTAAAAGCCCCGACAAACACATGAAACACCTGCTCTCCGACGCGTGCGTTCCAATCATCTTTATAATAATATTTATATTTAAAAAATTACCAAAGCACCCCTTAACTTGATAATAATAAATAATAAAAAAAACAAGATTAAGAAAACAAAGGAACAATGTAAACCAATTAAAAAAACTTGATATTTAAAGATATTTTAATAATTTTAATGTGCTTTGGAAGTGAAAATACAAAATCATTCATAGACTTTAGTTAATTAAATTTTGCTTTCAATAATGATTTAATAATTTGTTTGTGATGAAAAGATCTATATGCCCTAGATTATTCGAATAATAACTAATAAATAATGTAAAAATACTATTTTACCCCAGTAGCTAGTGTAATGGTTTTTTTTTGTGGGATCAACAAAATAATAATATCACCAATAGTAATTTCGTTGTAACTATCATAAAACACTAATGCATCTTAGGTTTTTTTTCTTAAAAAAAAAACACAACCAGAAAGCCTTCCCGCGCAAGTCGCTAACCATTTGTCGATGACTTCCACTACTTTCACAAAGCAATCATCTAATGTTTGAAAACAACATCAAACACTTGAGGGCTATCCCATTGCTCATTTCTGCTTTGCATCCACAACCAAGAGAATGAGTGGAAAATTTATCTTCTACTTCTTTTACGAAAGTAAACAAAGACCAGCTACATCTCAAAGAAAAGGGACCTCGAGTATGAAAATGGGCGGAGAAGTCTGCCAAACTTGAGAACTGGTCTTAATCCACATCTAACTTGGCTACAGAATCAACAAACAAATGGTGGCGTATAAAATGAGTTGAGAGTCTGATCAACCAAATCTTTCGATCCTTCGAAGACGTATTTCTTCCAATGTAAGGTCATCGGAATGGCGTGAAAATTCACGGGAGGACAATCCACGAGCACCCCGACTTGTCCCACACATCTCACATACACTTAACAGACTGGAATTATCATATGTACATGCTTGGCATCTCCACAGCCCTGACATTGTCCTTCCTGTCTGCCTCCCACCAACACTTCCACGACCAGAAATCCGTCCTCTCCGGAATTGAAATAAATTCCTCACAAACCTCAGAGGCCAGCTTATTACATTGGTAAGGGTTCTGATGGTTAGAGTGAGCGGGTCTGGACCTGAATACGCTCTCTTCAACTTGACATAGAGAATCCCAGCAAGTATTCCACCGAGGTGGCCAAGAAATGAGACGCCAGGTACAAACATTTGGATAAGAATCAACTCTGCCCATGCAGCATGGCGTGCCGGTATGACCAATCCATAGACATTAGTAAGACTCTCGGACTGAGAATTGAGGACAACTTTCATGGCAAAGAGAACACCAGAAAATCCAGCAGAATATTCAGAGTAGAAAGGTTTGTCATAATCAAAGAAGAGGAGGAGGGACCTGGCTAGCAAAAGTGTAATACCCTGGGACATAGCAAGTAAAGCAGCAAGCATAGATGCAAATTCAACACTTCCCACAGAAGTTTCCAATTGAATTCCCTTCCATAAGAGCGACATCATGTTGTAAACGAGATGAGAGTCACTCACATGATAGAATGGTGAGAGCAGGAAGCGTTTCAGGTCCCTATACTGCTCAATAAAAAGCAAAAGGCAAAGGCATCATCAGTTATTTCCTACAATTAGGACACGACCTACAAATACAAAATCTTTAAACCACAAGATGGTTTTTTCACTTAATAACTGTATACAAAAATTAACAAAGAATAAGATAGGCAAAACTACTAGACTTTAGCAAATTAATAGCAAAGCCCATCATCAATCAATCAATCGATTCTTTCTAAAATATTGGATAAATCGATTCTTTCTGATATATTGGAGAAACCCAATTGATTGATTTGCCCAACTAACAAATAATAGCAATTAAAACATGTAGGATCTACTCTACTCTACTAGTATAATAATGATGACGATGACGACGACCCAGATAGGTACCTTAAGAATGAGGTGGGGATTAAACCAGACTTGATCGATAGAGGGAAGGATATGACGGAGAAAAGCAGGCCTCAAATAGATGAGAGTATTGGCACCGAGAAGAGCCGCGGTGACAGGAGGTTTCCATGGCAGCCTATAGTACTCGCTTACAGCGTGAATTGCCAGCAGCGGCAACATTCCCTTTGTTAAGCTTCCTCTTCTATCCATTTCCCTTCGATTTATCTATCTAACAAACTCGATTGTTCAAAATCTATCTCTTCTCTTTTCTCCTGCCTATTCAAAATCCATACATATGTAATAGAAAATAACTGTAAAAAGCATCACTGCTACTCCTCTCCTGCTGCTAAAGGCGGTTACCTGCAGAGAAAGGAATTCTAGATGCTTCCTTTCTCTCTCTCTTTCTCTCTCTCTCTTCATAATCAACCCGACCTTGGTCACTTGTTATGGGCTGAATCAATACAAAATGAGGTCATTTTAATTTTTTAAAAATCAAAACAATGTGGTTTTAACTTTTAAGTTCTTTTTTTTTTAAATCAAACTAAAATATTATTCTGGTTTTGATTGTGCCATCGTTGATGGAATGAATTTGATTTGATAATGTTAATCCTCAAGTCAATTTAATTAAAAAAATTAGATCTAAACTAAATTTTGAGTGGATAAATTATAAAATTAACTCTCTAAATGAAACCAAGTTTTATAATAATGTTTTTTTATTTGGAAATAAATAATAAATATAAATATTAGTTAAAAAACCATTAAAGATAAAATAAAAATTTTATACCAAATAATCAAATCAATTAATAAGTAAATTATATTTTGATGGATTTTTTTATATATATAAAGATTTTAAATTATGTTCAACTTAATTTAATTTATTTTAACCACTCAAAATTTGTGTAAATTAACTTAAAATTTTATAATCCCCAAGCTAATTCAAAGTACAAAATGATATAATTTATGCCAACGTTTAGAATAGTTGAGTATGATAAGCCGTTACATTCAAATAGAGGTTTCAAATGAAATCCTAAATATTTAGGAGGAGGTTGACAGGAAACATAAACGAGACGTAACGACGTGGTGTATGGGAGTGGCGTGGATAAGTGCATGGATCAAGTCTTAGCAGTTGGACAAATTTATGCTTGATGTTATCTTTCTGTTGCATTTTATTTCAATGATATGTGGAGTCCATTTCTATTATTTTATTTGTTAGGCGTCGGTTACTGGTAATGGTCTTAGGATGTTCCTATGTTTTCAGCTTACTTTGTTTTCAGTTTCATACATATGGTCTGCTATTTAAGCAGTTATGGATTATCAATGAGGGATAAAAAAATTATTTCAATTAAACTGTGGTACATCCTCACCCGAAAAGGGTATTTTCATGAATGTTTTTATTTATAATTAAACATAACCTATCATTAGTATTAAAGACATGTTTCTTATGGGAATCAACAAGGAGCGAATTGAGCACTTGAAGTCTGGGCTCGGTGTAGTTCAGGAGAGATTACAATGAATGGAGTTTGATATGAACAACAAGCTCCACCATTTGGAGGAAGCTCTCAATTGACTTTCGAATATGTTGCTCTCTAATTTAGAGTCCTCAAATCATGACAATCACCACCTAGAAAAACAAGATGGAGGTTGGCAGATCATCTCGTCCAAATCAGCCAAGCTAGAATTTCCACACTTATCTGGAGACAATTCAACGGAGTAGTTCAATCGGGTGGAAAAATTCTTTGAATATCAAGGCACGACAGAAAACCAAAAGGTTCCCATGATTGTTTACCACCTTGAAGGGGAGGCAACCAATGGTTGCAATGGCTTCGCAGGATGTTACAAGAAGAAAGACACATGATTTCATAGGAAAAATTCAAGGAGGAATTATGGGCTTGCTTCGAACCATCAAGATGCAAAGACTTTGATGAAGCTCTCTCAAGAGTCAGGCAACTTGGAACGTTGAGAGATTATTAATGTGAATTTGAGAAGCTCGACAACAAGTTGCGTGGATGGATGCAAATGGTGTTGGTGGGGATGTTCATGGAAGGTTTGAAAGTTGAGATTTCTAATAGGATACAGATGTTTAAACTGCAATCCCTCGAGGAGGCCATTAATTTAGCATGAATGCAAGATGAGCAACTTACATGACATCAACGGTTCACATAAATTCCACCCACAAGAACTCATCTAGCTCCGCCATAAACCACGTGTGTAGCTTCTGCTACCCCTATTATTCTAATTAGACGTTTAACATGGGAAGAAATGCAAAAAAGAACTTTGTTTCAACTGCAATGAATGCTTCACAGCTGGACATAAATGTCAAAGACCACAATTATTACTTTTGGAAGGGCATGTGGTAACGTGGTATACGAAGAAATTTTAGACCAACAGACATTGGAAGAAGACCAAGGTGAAGATACAAGGGAAGTATAAGAATATGAACTAGAACTCGAAATCACGTTGCATGCATTAACAAGATGAACGAGTCCAAAACCTATGCCAGTAGTTCTTACAAAAGCATTTTCTATCTGGGAGGCCAATAGAGAAAAACCAAAGTATCAGGGGTGTTATGATAAGGTACAAGTGGAGTTGCAGGGCATTGAGTTTTACCTCACTTTTTTTTCTCTGTCTTTAATAAGTCTTGACCTTATACTTGGTATGCAATGACTTGAAATGCTTGGCTTCATGGTCTGTAATGGGAAACAGTTGACCAAGGATTTTATTTGGGACAATTAAAATTGAAGGCTGTAAGGTGTAGACATGTAAGCAATTCAGGTTGCTTCACCCAATGAATTATCAAAGGAGCTTCACAAAGGTCATGCATTATTTGTAGTATGCTTTCAACCACTTCTGGGAACAATGTCACATGGTGCGCCACCTGATGATAAGCAACAAGATATGTAAAGGTTGCCGAAAGACTATGCAGGCGTGTTTCAAGAGCCTTTAAGTCTACCACCTGTGCGCGAAGTAGAGCATTGCATTACGCTCAAGAAGGGGATTGAGCTAATTAATGTATACTAGTATCGATATGCCTATTTTAAGAAGGAAGAAATTGAAAAAAAAAAGTTCAAAAGATGCTTAATTCTAGCCTCATTTGACCGGGCACCAGTTTATTTTTATCGTCGATATTATTGGTAAAGAAAAAGGAAAGAAGTTGGTGATTTGGCACAGACTACCTCACACTCAATACCACCACCATCAAGGACAGATTTCTCATTCCAATAATAGATGATATGTTGGATGAATTACATGGTACATCCTTCTTTACCAAGCTCAATCTAAAGGTTAGATATCACTAAGTAAGAGTAAATTCTTCCAATATACTCAAAATTACTTTTCGTACTCACAACGATTATTATGAATATTTAGTGATGCCATTTGGCCTATGTAATACACCCTTTACATTCCAAATCATCATGAACTCTATATTTTGACCTTATCTTATCTTCGAAAGTTTATTTTGGTTTTTTTCTATAATATTCTTGTATATAGTTCTACTTGGGATATGCATGTGGTGCATGTTAAACAAACCTTGAAGATTTTGAGGTAACATCATTTTTTTTGCCAAGGCCAGCAAGTATGCATGCGGCCAACATGAATTAGAATATTTAGGACACATTGTTATGCCTCAAGAAGTGAAGGTCGATAATCACAAAATTGCAACCATGGTGGCATGGCCTTAACCAACTAATATTTATGAATTACATGGTTTTTAGGCTTTACAGGATATTACAGGAAATTTGTTCAAAATTATGGCATCATCGCTCAACCTCTGACCAACCTCCTCAAGAAAAGGGCAGTTCAGATGGAACATGAAATCTAGAGTAGCCTTCATGACTCTTAAGCAAGCAATGACTACCACATCTGTTTTGGCTATGCCTAATTTCAATAAGTCCTTCATCATAGAAATGGAGGTTGCAGAGGAAGGAATAGGTGCGGTCTTAACTCAACAAGGCAAGCCTGTCACCTTTATGAGCCGTGCACTGGGAGTTATAAAAAAATCATGGTTAACCTATGCCAAATAAAATACGCGTATGGCGACCATATTTATTGGGGAGGAAGTTCTTCATCCAAACTAACCAACACAACCTAAAATATTTTTTGGAACAACGTTTGGCAACATCGAAGCAGCAAAAATAGGTAGCCAAATTGCTAGGCTACAATTATGAGATCACTTATCGACCATGCCATGAAAATTTAGCAACAGATGCCCTCTCATGTAAGCCCAACAGTCCAGTCTTTAATCACCTCCATATACCCACTGTAACCATATGGGATAAAGTTTGGAGAGTATATAAAGGAGATCCATACATTTAATCAGTCGTTTAATTGGCCAATAACCAAACCGAAAGGTCATATATATAACAACATAGGTTATTCTACTTCAGAGGCAGGGTAATCATTCCTTCCCAAGGGGAGTTATGAAAAAGGCTGCTACATGAGGCTCACGACACAAAAATAAAAGGGCATTCAGGAGTGTTACGGACATTCAAATGGTTGGCTCAATAATTTTATTGGCCTAAAATGTATCGAGAAGTCCACGAATACATCCAATGTTGTGAAGTATGCCATAAGATGAAATCCAAAACATTCTCACCTATAGGATTTGTCCAACTATTACCCATTTTGTGCTAAGTATGAGGAGATATCACTCTTAACTTTATTGAATGATTACCTATTACTAACAATAAGGATATAATATTGGTAGTAGTGGATAGGTTAAGTAAATCTTCACCTTTCCTAACTTTAATTCATCCATTTAATTCTAAAGGTGTGGCTAAAAAATTTATGAAAGGGATTATCAAGTTACATTGGCTGGCAAAATCCATCATTAGTGATCGCGATCCAATCTTTATTAACAGGTTTTTGTAAGAATCTTTTCAAATGTCAGGCACTAAGTTACAACTTAGCTCCGCCTATTATCATCAAACTGATGGCCAAACAGAAGTGGTCAACGGCTGCGTGAAGCAGTATCTTCGGTGCTTTGTGCATTAATGATCGCGTAAGTGGGGTGCCTATCTTCTTTGGGCTAAGTTATGATATAATACAACGTATCATGCCTCAACGAGAATGACTCCATTTCAGGTGTTATATGGGTGTCCGCCCCCCTCATTCCCACTTTATCATAATAGTTTTTCTTTCATCAAGAAAGTGGATGGGCAACTGATAACTAGAGATGCGATACTACGATAACTCAAAGCCAATCTAAAAACATCCATCAATCACATAAAACAAACAGTTGATCAAAAGAGGAGAGATGTCACGTTTGAAGTAGGTGAAATGGTGTTTGTCAAGTTGCATCCCTATCAACAACAATCGGTTTTTAAGCGTGCCCACCAGAAGCTTGCCATTCAATTTTATGGATCGTATCCTGTGATATAAAAAATTAGATCATTTGCTTACAAACTTCAGCTGCTAACAAGAGCCCGCATTCACCCAGTTCTTGTTAGGTAGTCATAATTTAGCTAAGCTAAGTTTTAACTAGTTGGTAGTGTCTATTTCTAAAATTTTATCCTATTATCATCCATTAAACTTGTATAACACTAATATAAGGGCTTTATAGACGGATATGAAGAAAATAACAAATATAATCTACCACAATAATATCGTGGTGGTCAACAAAATCATACTAATTGTCATAATCTATTTTTGGATTATTCCCTAAAATTTTACCATTTTTTCTTATAAATAATAAAAATAATAAATAAAATAATAAAAGCAAGGAGACTGACAATATGAAAAATATTTGGTTGAGGAAGGATTTCAAACATATAAAGTCAAGCTGTAATTTTGGATGGAATCAGGAGCCTAATTGTGTCATATTGTACCCAAAACTTGAGAAACAATGCAAATTTAAAGTCAAATTAAATTATTATTGGACGAATCTGCATAAAAATTAAGTCTAGGGACATAATTCAATTTTTAATAGGCCAAATTAAAAGTTTAATTATGTTAAAGAATTAATTTAGGTTCAATTAAAGGATTTAATTAGGTGCAAAGACTTAATTATACTTTAAATTGGTCAAATTAATTTTATTAGGGGCTTAATTGGTGAAATATTAAGTTTGGGAGCTCAATTTGAGCTTGATTGAGAAGAATGGAATTTTAAAAGATCAAATTTAATTTTTATCAAGTTAATTGATTCAAATCAAGGGTAAAATTGCAAGAAAATCAAAAGTTTATGATTAATTAAGACCTAAATTGAAGAAATCCCTAGTCAAATATCATTTTGCAAAAGGAGTTAAACTCTAGGGACTCAATTGATCGGAATTAAGAGTGAAATTAAAAAGAATTGAAAGTTTAATAATCAATTGAAAGTTTAATACCATTTTTCGTAGTTGTAGACGATGGTTTTCAATGTGGCTAACCACTGAATGCCCAGGATCATATCACAATTTTTGAGGTCCAAGGTAAAGACATCAGTCACAAAATCAACTCCCTGTATAAACCATTGGAAGTGGCTGCACACTAAAGTGCAGGTCATGGTTCCACCATTAGCTGCACAGTTAGAGCCTTAATACTTGTAAGTTTACAATGCAACTTGTCTGCCACTTGGTTGCTGATGAAGTTGTGTGTACTTCCAGAGTCCAACAGAATAAACAAGGGTTGTTTCTCTTCCCTACCTGTGACTCTAAGTGTGTTTAGGCTAATTACTCCTTTTAAAGCATTGAAGGATATATGTGGGTTGTAGGTGTCGGGGTTTACTTCGGTTACTCCCTCTTCCTCATTACCTTCCCTATTTCTTCAACAATATATAAGGAATAGAGTTTATTGTTCTGGCATCTGTGCCCAGATATAAAATTTTCATCAAACCAAAAACAAAAGCCTCTAGCTCTTCTCTCATCTGAGTCCCTGTTTTTGATGTGTCTAGTGGTTCTATTGGTAGTGTTAGGGTTATAAGGTGGGGGGCTTGGTAAGATACTAGAGTGGGGTGGTTTAAAACTGTTATTAGGAGGCCCGGGTGGATTTTTGTTGTAACTGGGAGGGGTGGAAGGTTTGTTTTGGTAGGCGAATGTGGTTGGATGATAAGTTTTTCTATTAGGATTGGAGCTATAACATCTGTGGGTGAGGGTATTGTCCTGCAATCTAGCTAAGGTGTAGGCTTGTTTCAAAGATTTTGGTTCAAACATCTTAATCATATTCTTGACTTTTACGTTCAACCCTTTTATAAAAAATACCAAGGCATTTTTCTCAGAAATTTCATATCGATTCCAGAGGTTATCAAAATCCTTGATATAGGTTTCTAAGTCATTTTTCTGCTTTAGTTCAATAAGTTCTTCTAAAGGGTTCTTCTCCCCCCCAAACCTACAACACAGAGCCTCTACATACTCTAGCCATGACACAGCCTGCCCTCTCAAGCTTCTTATGAAATTTTGATGCCAACATAGGGCCATTCCATCTAGATAATAGAAGGCCAGTTTAAGCTTGTCTTGCTTAGTAATTTCTTTAACATCGAAGTACTAGTTACACTTATAAATCCATTTAAGGACATCTTCTCCCTCAAAGATAGGGAATTCTCTTTTTGGTCTGCGTAGGTGATATTGAGGGGGGGCGTACCTTCATTGGTCCAATTGAATCTGGTAGGGGAATCCCTTGTGGTGGGAAATCGAGGGGCCTTAGGTAAGCTGGACTCACTTAAAGAGAGCTGAGTTTTCTGCAATGTTGTGTCCACATGAGAAATAAGGGCATCCATAACTTTTTTAAGCTCTCTGAAACATATATTAGCATCAACCCTGGTATCGTTAAGTTGTTATTGGATTTGATCATATGCCTGGGGGTGTTCGGATTGGTGGTTTCATCCACCCTTTTGGCATCTTGGGATCTCGTTTCAGGAGGCATTTGAGTCTGAAGATGCTGCTCTGATACCACTTGGAGCAACTAACTTGGGCAGGGGATTATCAAATTTAAAATGACTGGTAGTGACTTAAAGATGAAGGGAAAGAAGACGATAGATGGTGGGAATAAATGAGGTACAGGGCTAGAGAGAGAGAAAAAAAAGAAGAAAAAGAAGAAGATGATGAGAAAACAGAGAAGGTGTGAGGGAAGTATCTCAGAGAAAAAGGAAATGAGTTCAATATTATTTCTACATGCCTTTGTTGAAAACAGAATGCCATGTATATAGCAGTCTTTCCTTCTAAAACATTCTCGTGCTTTCCTTATCATCAACATGTGGCTACTAACAAGAAAAATAAAACGCAGAGTATTGATTTATAATTGCTACACACCGTATTATTAAAATACTACCCTTAATTTGAATTCCCCCCATACAAACCCCAGCTATCAGTTTCTTCCTTGTAATAGTCTATAGCCAGGCGTGCCGGTTTGCAGCTAGGCGCGCGGGTTTGGCCCTGGCGCTTAGGGCATGATAGTCATGCCTAACCCCAACGCCAGGTATCTGACAGCCATGTCATGGCCCGACGCTTGGGACCTGCAACCTTACCATACCTCAGCAAAATCCAAACCAATCATTTTATCCTCAATCATTCTTTTAATGCTAAATGTATCCTATGAAAAAGACAACCCCACCTCCACTGTATGTCTATCAAGTTTTTTTAGCAAGGACGATTATGTTATTATACTGCTCCAATCCAATGTAATCTGTGTCCTTAGTAAACAATAAAAGGGGCACTGAGCCTTTTAGTTTATTGTATAATTGTAAGATTTTTTCAAGAATATATTTTTCAAGAAGTGAGTGCGACCAACTTTCAATACCTTTTGAATCGAATTTTTGAAAATAATATAATTATTAGTATCATATCTATATGAATCATGCAGCTTCTAATGTTTCTTCCCTTTTATTTGTTCAATAATGAGGTTATATGATTGCTTAGGAGTTTGATTTGTTCTCATTGTATCAATTAACTGAATATATCTTCTCCTATTTCAATATCAAATGAGTATTCTTTATTTCATCAATAGTTTTAGTCATTTTTATGCTCACTAGCTT
>Ga0325414_1008428_pt1 | contig 10919 bp, 2 predicted proteins | sample PopdelMetagenome_8_FD_206183 | JGI IMG/M metagenome (GOLD analysis project Ga0325414, IMG submission 206183) | Populus deltoides microbial communities from Bellville, Georgia, United States - Leaf-PdKOR-R3 | ecosystem: Host-associated > Plants > Phyllosphere > Phylloplane/Leaf | place: USA...
TTTTCATATTTGATTTAGTTTTCATTCTTTTGATTGCTATTTTTTAGGAGATTAACCCATGTTTAGAAGATTCGCCTAAATTTGCTTGTTTATTTTTTTTTTAGTTTCATCATTCAATATCTATTTAATTGTGTATTAGGCCCTGTTATTTTTTTATTTGCTTTTTATAGAATCTTTCACCAATTTTAAAAATAACTCGAGTTATCTTAAATCTTTTTATTTATTTTTATTTGTTAAATTTAGTTTTTTAAAAGAAATTTATTTATTATATTATTAAATTAACGAAGATTATTAGATTTAGTCAAGTCAATGACCCGGATCTTAGATTTTTCTCGTTTCTTTAAAAACATTACATTATCTGAGTATTTTTTTTATTTAAAAAAATTTAATCCAACTTAACGTGCTCCAACTCTAGCAATGTATCTACAAGGCTTTTGATATTAATGAAATATTATTTTTCAATGTTAGAAAAATAAAGATATGTTATTATACACAGAGGAAAATTGTTCGTACAATGTTTTGATCAAGTAAATAAAGCATTCCCTCGGTTGTATTATATGGAACAAATTTTATGTGGCTGGAATAAACTAAATTAATTTTCCTTTTCAAATTTGAATTACCTTGGAAATTTACACTAGCTCTCAGTTGTCTTATTAAAACTCTTCTGTTCTTTGTTTGTTTTTTTATTTAACTGAAATGGTATTCATTTTTTTTTTTGTTTTCAATAGAATATTTAATGAATCTTAAACTATGTAATAGAAATATTTTTCCTTTATCAATTTATTTATTTATCTATCTATCTATCTAACTATTTTCAGAATTCAAATCTCAAAATCTTTAACTAAAAATCTCAAAATCTGAAAATATTCAACAATACATTTAAAATACCAACGTTTATAGAATGCCCATGCAGTATTTGACTTCTCTAGTAATGACAAGACCTTGTTGTTTTTTGCAGGGTTGGTTGGAAAATAAACGACGGGAAGTTCGGGCTATGTACCGAATAGGACCATTTCTTATTACCAAAAACAAAGGACCGTTTCCTCACCTAACTTACAAATAAATTCAGATGTTTATTTTGACGGACATGTCGGCAGCTGACTTGGTTGGTTAAGCACGGAGGGTTGGATTTATTATTAAGTCAAATTTTGTTAACCGAATTAAGTTATTGGGACAGCAAGGGTAATTAACTTGTCGTGTGCAATAATTATCTTTGTTTCTTGATTTGGAGGCTTATTTGATATGATAGGAAGGTATTATTATTACTTTGATATCAGTTGTTTTTTAATGTTTTTTTTTTGTTAGAAATACATTATTAATATAATATATATTTTTATATTGTTTTCAATATTGACAAATTAAAACAATTTAAAAACATTAAAATAATAATTTTAAATAAAAAAAATTAATTTGTTTTTTATAAACAATGGGCTAGCCAAGGCTGAAACGGGTCCTTAAAAGGCTTAGATTACTCACAAGGGATGGTATTCTCGTCTCTTCTGACTGGTCTAATTTCAAACATGACTGCCTCTTAATATTAAACTCCAAATTATTTTATCAATTCAATTAATCATGCACATGCCAGGACAAAGAATCTTTTAAAAATACTAAAAAATATTTTAAAATAAAAAAAATTCAAAAATTTTGAGGGATATTATTTAACCACAGTTCCAAGAACATGGTTACACGGGAGGTTGCGGTGTTCGGCTAATTTGCATCCTCTGTGGGCACGACGGAAAAGATCAGTCTAATACAAGACACAATTTTTTACTAAAATCCCATGATCTGCGAACGAACGAGTTTCATTACACACAATTTCCAACACGGTAATAAATCGGAGGCTTTATAAATTTCCTACACGACAGATCACCTATCTCTCTTGCTTTTCTGTCCTTGTCCGGAACGCAATACATAAAATAATAATAATAATATTGATAAATTGGAGAATGAGAATGACCTCTATATGTGCATGTGTGCTTACCTACTCTTATCCCTTTCTATAGAGGATGGACCTTTGCCTAAGTTTATACACACAATTCATTCCCACCTACCCTCGTTAATTATTAATGCAAAATAATTGAGGGGAATTCATTGTTTCCTTACTCACGAGTTATTGTTGACAACTACATTGCTTTGTTTTTATTTATTTATAAGATATATATATTTTTTAATTTCACACTTCAATAATTTTGTTTATCTCGATCTTATTATTCAGGTCACAAGTTTAAATAGTTAATTCAAGTTTTTTATATCATTTTTTATATTTTTTCAATTTCATTCTTCAATTTTTGGTTGATTTTAAATAATGCTTCATATTATTTATTTCTTTTTACTTTTTATAGGATTATTTCGGTCTCATTATTTATGTCGTTACCAATTTTTAACCCCATAAAAAATTAAGAAAAGAAAATAGAAAAAGAAAATCCAAAAATACAAGAGGATGCACATGAAGAAAGTCTAGAAGATTGTCCAAGTTAGTGATGAAGGACCAAAATAACAAGTGAAAAAGTTAGAGGACTAGAATGTACAAGATTGACAAAATTAGCGACCCAATTTTGATTGACAAAAGGACCTATTGGTGACAATATTTTATATGGGGTAAAAATACAAATTTGGATGAGTAAGGATTTTGAAAGGTTTGATTAATTTTATTGAGGACTTAATTGCAAGGAAAATCAATTTTTGGAAGTCAATTTGGGTGTTCAGAAGAAATTCAAGTTTAGGGATTGAAATTGAACTTTGAAAAGTTTAATTGGTCAAATCAAGGACTTAATTGTGAGCAAATTAAAGTTTGATAGCCAATTAGGGGTTTGATTGGAGAAATTCAAAATCAAGGACCACATCGTAAAAGATGTGAGACTTTAGGGGTTGAAATTAACCAAATCAGGGGCTAAATTGAAGAAAATTAAAAGTTTGATGGTCAGTTGAGGGTTAAATCGCATAAATTAGAAACCAAAAATCAAAACGAAGAAGGGCATTTCCTCATTGAACCTTTGAAGATAGGCCACAATACTTTTATCTTTTAGTTGTGTGAAGACAAAGAGCTTTACGGTGCCTTTTTTAGATGAAATGCTTGTGCTGAAGTGAGAGATAAATTTGGAGCTAAGATATTGAAAGTGAAAAATAAAGCTAGGCTCTAGACCGTGGCACTACACATGTGCAAATCCATGAAGTTTTGTTAGAAGAACATTACACATAGCATTACTATCTTGTGTGACAAGCTTTAGGATGTTTCTCATATTTTATATGTTTTCTAGGGTTTATGAATCTTTTATAACTGTCTAAGCTGACCTTTGCGGTGATGTAATCTTTGAAGAGTCAAAGTGTGTAATATTTTTTGATAAAGTAGGGATTTTCTCATTTGATGACTTGATGTGGGCTGTGTTTTAACTCACAAGCTTGTGTAGTCATGAAGCTCGTCATACACCTAAATCCTTTTCTAGTGCGTGAATAAGATTAAGATGGAGATTACATCACCATCTGAGTTTAGGATTGTTTGGATCATCTTGTACGAGAACAATATGTTTAGCTCCTTCTGAGTTTAGGAGTTCAAGAATCACTCGCTTGCATGTCATCTTACTCTATCTCTTTAAAAAACTGGAGTTGCCTAGTGGTGCATCTATAAAGGTTTGTTATTGCATAGTTAAAGTAATAAAGGTTACCGTTTGAGCTGAGCCCAAACAACAAATACATTTACACACGTGTGTATCAATTAAACTATAACTAAAAGGGCTCATTCTTTTATTGTGGACTGCACAGTGCAGTCCACAGTAAAAGATGAGCCCCTCTCTTTTTTTTTTATACTTTTTTAGAGTTTTTTTTAATAATTTTTTTTGTTAGTGTTAAATTTTTTTTATTCAGTTATCCGACTTTCATGACACGGATCCCGGGTTTAACAGGTTAACATGGTTTGACGAGTTAACCCAGAATTTTTTTTTTGCTTTTTTTCTTTTTAATTAAATTTTTTCGTTTACTTTAGTTTGTTAATGTTAAATTTCTTTTTATTTAGTTATTAAACTTTTATGACACATATTTCAAGTTTTACGGGTTAACCTGGTTTCACGGGCTGTCAATGTTTTTTTCTTTTTTTCTTTTAATAATTTTTTTAATTTAATTTAGTTTGTTAATGTTAATTTTTTTATTTAGTAATCAAACTTTCATGACACGGATCCCGGGTTTAACGGGTTAACTTGGTTTGGCGAGTTAACCTGATTTTTTTTTCTTTTTAATTAATTTTTTTGTTTAGTTTAGTTTGTTAATTGACAATAAACTAAAACTGCTCAATGTTTCACTGTGCAAGTCTACAGTGAAACGCTGAGTTGTCTTCTTTTTTTTTTCACTTTTTTTTTTTGTTTTCTAGCCTTTATGGGTTTTTTTTTGTTTTTTTCTTTTAATGAATTTTTTTGTTTAATTTTTTTTGTTAAAGTTAATTTTTTTTATTTAGTTATCAGATTTTCATGACACGGATCTCGGGTTTGACGAGTTAACCTGAATTTTTTTTTTTGCTTTTTTTCTTTTTAATTAATTGTAACATATACTAAAAGGGATTAGTGTTTTATTGTAGACTGCACAGTGCAGTCCACAGTAGAACACTGATACTTTAGGTTTTTTTTAAGTTGTCTCATTTTTTATTAGCTTTTTTTATGCCTTTCAGGATTATTTTTTTGCTTATTTCTTTGTTTTTTTCTTTTAACAAATTTTTTTGTTTAATTTAATTTATTTTATTAATATTAAATTTTTTTATTTAGTTATCAGACTTTCATGACACGTTTTCCGAATTTAACGGGTTAACCTGGTTTGACAAGTTAACCAAGAATTTTTTTTTTGCTTTTTAATTAATTTTTTTCATTTAATTTAGTTTGTTAATACTAATTTTTTTTCTATTTAGTTATCAAACTTTCATGACATATATCCCGAGTTTCACGGGTTAACCTGGTTTCACGGGTGAACCCAGTTAATTATGGGTTAACCGTCAATTTTTTTTGTTTTTTTATTTTCAAAAATTGTTTTTGTTTAATTTAGTTTGTTAATGTTACATTTTTTTATTTAGTTATTAGACTTTCATGACACAGATCCTGGGTTTAACGAGTTAATATGGTTTGACAAGTTAACCCGGATTTTTTTTTGTTTTAATTAATTTTTTTTTGTTTGGTTTAGTTTCTTAATTTTCACTTTTTTTTATTTAGTTACCAAACATTCATGACACGAATCCCAGGTTTAACGGGTTAACCTAATTTGACGAGTTAACCAGTAATTTGTTTTTTGTTTTTTTTTCTTTTTAATTTATTTCGTTTAGTTTAGTTTGTTAATGTTAAATTTATTTCTATTTAGTTTTTTTTCTTCTTAGAGGTTTTTTTTTCTTTTTAATTAATTTTATTTAATTAATTTAGTTTATTAATATTAATTTTTTTCTAAGTAGTTCTTGACTGATGTCTTTAGTTTTTATTTTTGTTTTTTTATTGTTTTTATGCCTTTGACTGTGGACTGCATAGTGCAGTCCATAGTGAAAAGGCTTATGCCTTTTGTTTTTTTTTTCTTTTTAATTAATTTTTTTTGTTTAATTTAAATTGTTAATGTTAATTTTTTTATTTAGTTATCAAACTTTCATGACACGGATTCCGGATTTGACAGGCTAACCTGGTTTGACAAGTTAGCCCAGTTAATTCTGGGTTAACCCATTAATTTTTTTTTCCTTTTTAATTATCAAACTTTCACGATGCGAATTCAAGGTATAACGAGTTAACCTGATTTGAAGGGTTAACACGATTAATTCTTTTTTTTTCTTTTTCTTCATTAGTTTTTTTTCTTCATGTTGGTTTTTTTTCTTTATTTTTTTTCTTTTTAACTAATATATTTAATTATTACACTTTTATGACACGACCTTGCAGTCAGACACACGTCCAATGCTATTGGGTCTAGTATTGCATTCCAGACACTTTTATGCTAAGGATTAACCCGAGTTTAATATTATTATTAATATTATATATCTAAACCATTGACAAAAGCTACTCCCCTCTTGTACAAATAGTTGTTATTTGATAAAAGGGAAAGAAAAAATACAAATATTTTTCCAACCAAGACACAGGGAGCAGGAGCATTACAGTGGCACACTGGCTTTTCATGTCAATGAGTATGGTACGTTGACCGAAAAAAGCTTGAATATTTAATGTGATACACATCAATAGCCACGTAACCTTCTGAGCTCTATCGATATACAATTATGTGCCGAGGGAATAAATATATACAGTAAATGTTTGAAGTATACAGAAAGATAAATAATCTGGTTTCACGCCCCACCTTAAATTAAAAGCCTTTCTTTTGATGCAGAAATCAAAGAAGGACTTCCTTCTTTTTAATTTTGGTACTCCTTTGCCTTTAGTCTCAAGCACAAGTGTTCTCTGCTCCTTTCTTTTATTATAAGCTAAGACCAGCTTCTTCCTTAAACCTCAGACAGCTCAAGCCCAATAATAGCCTTCAATCCTCAAGTCAGAGCCTGATTTTATTTGAGTTAATTTGTTGCCCATTTTAAAGTCCTTCTAGTTAGGCCCATTTTAAATTGAGTGGACGAAGTAATTTCTTTTTATTGCCGTGGTGAGTTTCCCTGTCAATGCTCAATGCAATGCTGCACCCTGAAATCTGAATCGAGGAAATGCCTTTTTTATCTCTTGCTTTATTTTTCTTCTTCATTAAATATAGTAGTGAGCACTGACAGGGAAACTCACCACGGCAAGAGATAAATGAGTTGCAACTTGCAAGCAAAGATTCCGAATCAAAATGGATGATTTTCTGGAAGTTTTGTAAAGAAGTTGAACATTTGTTGCAAATCTGTGATAACTTTCCTTTGGCCATCTTAAAACAAGTTTGGTATTCTTTGAGTAGTCTTTGTGGGGCTCCTCTGCCATAAGTGAAGTGTTACATGATCAAATGCATGCTGAAGGAGTGCACCATGCGTTTTTGAGCCAATTCTTTTGGAAGAATCTGCAAAAAAAATATTTGTTTGGTTGTCTTAAAATAAGTTTGATATTCTTTGAATAGTCTTTGTGGGGCTGCTCTGCCATAAATGAAGTGTTAAATGATCAGATGCATTCTTGGAAATATGAGTTCCTCATCAGCTTTTTCTTGGGGCCAGTAAGAGCTGCTTTATCAACGGGCAGCCTATAAGTTTCCAAACATGGACAGCAAACAAAACTCATAATCCAGTATCATTATATATTAAGCAGTTACCAGGCAGAATCTGGTCTGTAATACTTGTACGTGAAGGCAAATTTGTACACCTGCAAAATGTTTTGGAAACACTTGTTGATACATATTCCAGTATGTTAGATGATGCCATGCAGATCCCAGCCCCTCACTGCACTCCAATATTGCGAGGAGGGCACCAAATGGTTACTAATTTATGGAATCATTTACATAAGATTTAAGAACCAGTATATTGGATGCTGTAGGTCCCAGCAGTGATACATAACACAGTAGTGACTCAAGTAGTCTATTCAGCTGCTGAACCAAAATGGATTCAATATGAATGTTTCTCGTATGTCAGTTAAACATATGCCTGAGTGCGTGTGCATGCTACTTATTGTTTCCCTTTTCTGTGATGTAGCGATACATTTAATCAGGATGTCTTTTATTTTACTATAAGCGGTGCAACAAGATGAAGTATTCAATTTATATTACAGTGCTAGGAAGCTTTTCATAGCAATGATTTTATTTTATTAATGTTGAATTTCCATTTCATATGAATGTTTCTTTGTTTTTTTATTTCATTATCTTTGAGACCACTTTAAGAGATCTAATTTCACCATATTCGAATGTAATGAAGGTGATCACATGTCTCCGAGGTCTACTTTTATTCTGCCACTATATTAACGCAATGTAATAATCTGTTTGTTACATTAAGAATTCAATTACGATAATATTAAAGAATACAACAATAAGTGCAAACTAAACCTCTATTGTCATCTGATTAAGAGCTGTATATCTCCACCTCTCTTTCTGCACAAAGTCTGCATCCAGGAACCGTGAAACAAATGCCCAGAGTTTGTAAACGTCCTCGAAATTTGTCAGGAACCCGAGGGCAGCTGTGACAACAGAAATTCCTGAATAAAGTTTATCTCTCTTCCCATTTAAAACTGTTCCTCCTTCACTTGTTCTTGTCTCTAATATCTGCTCCCTCTCGTGTTCATACTTGTTTGAGAACAAAATGTGGTGCAAAAATCCACAACTTAAAGAAATGTTATTTCGATCAGCAAGCTTCTGAACAATGGCAGGATCTATCTTTTCTCCTTTCCAGTCAAATACGTTGAATGCCACTACTGGTCCTCGATCAAATTTTACCTTTGGTCCATAGATTCTGACTAGGGGATGCCCATTTTCTGAATGTGGATGTTGAAGACTCGTTAATGCATTTACCAACCAGTTGATGAGGTACCTTGCTCTGGTACTGATTGATATCAGGCCCAACGAATCTGCATGATCCAAGCCTCTACATTCAAGATATGAATACCCACTTGCACTGCTAGCAATGATTTGGGATTGGGAGGATTCAGATGATGACACTGATACCTCAATTTCTGGTGCTTTGTGTTTTACTGAAACCTCTTTGGTTTCTTGCAGTTCAGAAGTTTTCTCACTTGTCTGCTGCCTGGACATAGGACCTGAGGAGGAGCCTTGCAAACTATCATCATCATGTAACTCTTGTTTCGCTTTTTCTTCAGTTTCTGTGTCGTCATTAGCTGACTCTTCTGAAATTTGAGAAGGTCGCCTAGCTGGGACAAGCCTCACTAAGCCTGTACTAGTTGAATCCTTTATAACTGAAGAACTGGATTTCTTCACAAATAGACAGCCAAAACCAGATGGGTTTTCACCAAAAACCTTGAAAAAAGAGCAGATAAGAAAATCTGGCTTAAAGAGGGAGAGGCCCAGGGTCTCCATATCCTTGGGTCCTAAGCCACAAGCATCAAGCAAGACATGCCATCCATTTTCCCGAGCCATGTTCATCCAGAGGTATGAATACCTAGCTCCTGTCATCCTTGATTGAAGTGGGAAAACAAATAGTCCCCTCCTATTCTTCCTTTTACGTCTTACCTTCTCTAGCAATTTCCCTGAATGTATTCTTAAACTCTTCCATGAGAATTCAGCTGACATGACCCGTGCTCCTCTGTTCTTGGAGCTTTCTATCATGATTTTCACTGCCTCGTTCTCATGGTCGTATACTGTAAGAAGGTTTTGATTTGACTGAAATGGATAAGAGTCTGCAAGAAGTTTGAATGCGGATGACTGGTTGGCAGTGAAAACCATCGTGTAATCATCTTCAGAGAGATTCATTAATGCCATAATTCTTTTCTGTATCTTGCATTCCAGTTCCGATTCTTGGCTACCATACTGTATTTGAGAATGTAAGTTTGCTGCCTTGTAGGAAATGCCAAAGAAGGGCGTTTCTAAACTTGAGGAATATTGCCGTAATGGAAGGGAAGAAGATGATGTTGAGGCAACTGTAGCTTCCCGAGAGTAACTTCGTTGCTGAGAGTATGAGAAGAGGCCATGGCCAATATAATCAAGACAAACATGGTTGGACAGGGAGAGATGGTAGTATTCTTGTTCTCGGATTTTGTCAGCCTGATCAGTCTGAGAATACAGTGGAAATGCTTTGGTGAAATAGGAGAATGATTCTTGCAATGAAGGGAAGGACTCATGATTGGTGAATTGAGAGTTTGGATACATCGATGACGCCATGGCAACTTCAAAATCATGGCGGGATGAAGCAGCAGTGGTTATGGATGTTGAACTCTGGGGCTCAGGAATCCCAAGAAAAGGCAATTGACATAAATTATGGAAGCAGGCTTGTGAAGCCTCTCCAGTGCAAGGTGAGTGCATCTCCTTTTCTCCTTCCTTTTCTGTCCACACCAGATTTATTGTTCGTGTTTTTCTCCCTCTATTAACTTCACATTTGATTTTTTCCAATCAAAACAAATCATTGAGCATTTGCTGCTGTGTAGGTTGGAAAAGTCAGATAGTGGGTTTCCTGGTCGTTGGGTCAGTCCACCCTGTCTTTCGTTTTGCAAGAAATTACCCTTGTTTTTCCTTACCACGAATGTGGAATCTAACTTAGTGTCCTACACTATCAGCTTGCTTTGTTTTTAGACTTTTCAAGTGCGAAAAAGCTGTAATATAGGACCTTTCGCATGCTCTGTGATTCAAGGCCCTGTCTACTTGAAAAAAAAAAAAAAAAAAAACTCAGATGTCCAGTTCAATCTTGTCTTGCTCCTTTACCTCATCACATTGATCTCAAATTTATTTAATTTAATGCCCACTCCACAAAAAATGAAGTGGCTGTAATACTTTTCGAATGGATAAGAAAGCTACATTTAGCTAACATTTGAAATACTTGTCTTGAAGTTGTGGAGATCCAAAACAAGCAGAAAGGGGCAGGGGAAACTCTTGAAGTGGCCGGCATTATCTATCTAGGTTTCAAGTTCCTTCGGAATGATTATCAGTCTCCAACTTTTCTTATGATCGAGAAACACTAATACCCCTTCCCTTATATTTTTATATGACATTTCAACGCCTTGTCCTGCCATTTTCAATTTCGTAGTTTTTGCCCCACCAACACGAGGTCATTTCTCATAAAGTTATTCCAGAGGACCCCCCTAGCCAAGTCTTCCGAGTCTGAAAGTTTTGGAAGTATATGGGAAGTCTCCCTTTCGATGCTGGTGCATCAACTTGGCAAACCCGATCGCCCTCATCAGGGTTGAAAAATGAAAACATTCCATGGAGTAATTTGATATTCTGAGAAACCAAAGGGAGAGTTTCATTCCTCAACCTTAAAGAGTAATGATGGTCATTTTCACCAGTGATTTTGTTGGGAAAACTAGGGACAACTAACCGGATCAATTCAGCGGAATACAATTCACAATTCACAA
>Ga0325414_1008430_pt1 | contig 10919 bp, 8 predicted proteins | sample PopdelMetagenome_8_FD_206183 | JGI IMG/M metagenome (GOLD analysis project Ga0325414, IMG submission 206183) | Populus deltoides microbial communities from Bellville, Georgia, United States - Leaf-PdKOR-R3 | ecosystem: Host-associated > Plants > Phyllosphere > Phylloplane/Leaf | place: USA...
GTTAGAAACTAATATAAATTATATCTTGAGATCTAATAATATAAATTATATTTTGAAATCTCACCTAACAGTTTAAACTATTGGGTTGAACTAATTCTTTGACATGATATCAGAGTCTTGATGACCAAGCGGTCACGAGTTTGAATCTTATCATTCTTATTTATTTGATAAAAAATTAAGCACAAAATAGTGTAAGTCTATATAAGTTTCAAATTCAAAGAACTTTTACTTGAAAATGAGTGTTATACAATAATATAAATCATATCTCGAAACTTCATCTAACATATTGGACTTGAACCAACTCTTCATATAAGTTATCAAAACTTTACCTCTTGGTTTATACTTATAGGTTAACATTTTAATACATTGTCCTCAATAATCATTAATTTCTCTAGCACCACTGTTTATTTAAAATGGAAATTACAATGAGTCAAGGGTGTTAAAAGAAAAGTATTATTCTAAAAACTAATTTAAAATAAACATAATATGATGGATAATAAACATTTCTCATTCGTTTTATATAGCCTAGTAGCTATATATATAATCTCAATCCTCAGAACTGGATTAGATCACCTCATTATTTAAAAAAGCTGTGGTTCCCTGTATTTAATTATATTTATCACGTGAAAAGTGATGACAAATCTTGCTTCCAATTAATAACAAATTGTCATCATTTTTTTCTTAACAACAATTATCATGGGTATTTATGTTTGATGTGGCCACGAATAATATATATTAAATTTCTTAAGCGATAATTTACTGAAAAAAAAAAACCCTAAACACTCCCATTTCACATAAACATGCAGAGATATGATGCAAGGGCAGGCAAGTGTAGAAAATATATTAATTGGTATAGTAGTGAAGACCTTATGTTCCCATTGACTGGACAAGAGCTGGGCGGGTAGAAATGGGTGAAGGTGGTTGGACAAGAAACGTATAAACAAATCTGGTGTAACCAAGGCTCAACCCTCGTGCACAAATTTTCGCCATAGAACTAAGTCAATACATGCCAGTTCTTCGTGTCTTCATCATGGTCAATACCAGAAATGCTAGGTTTTCTTGTAATATTGTTACAACCCTAGTGACAGTTTGGCAAACCATTTTTCTAGCCCTCGCGCAAAGATGGCATTTTGGAGAATTAGTCAGCATAAGAAAATCAAGATTTCCATGCACCATCTTTGTCAAAGTGTTAGCTGTAATTATCAGGATAAAAAAATGGACTGCCAAGTCCTGCTTCTTCTTGAAGGAAGATTTATTATATAAAAGGACCAGCTCCCTTTGCTTGCTCTTCTTGTTGATGTTATAAGGCTTTGTTTGCAAGCATCATCCGTATTCTGTCTAGGGTTTCCATATTTTCTTGTTTGCTCTTAGCTAGCTAGTGCTTGAAAATGGAGGAAAATCTTCCTCCTGGATTCAGGTTCCATCCAACAGATGAAGAGCTCATTACATGTTATCTAACACGCAAGGTATCAGACACCAGTTTCACCTCCAAAGCCATGGTAGATGTTGATCTCAATAAGTGTGAACCTTGGGATCTCCCAGGTAATCATCATTATTATTATTATGCATGTTTCAAAGTTTTTACTCGTCTATATCTTCTTAAAATAAATACACGCCTACTTTTCTTCCTGCTTTTGCCTGCAGTTCTCCATTTATGCTTCTAGTGTTTGGATTCTGGAGCATCAAATAAGTTGTCCATGAATTTAATCACTTTGAGAAATTTCTTGGGTAATTGTCATTTTATACATAGTTCTAAGCAAGACGGTGATTAATTCTATCGGGAAACCATTTTTTCAAAAACGAGGAATGGGAAAGGAAAAGGTCGGCCGTGGAAAATTCCAAAAGCAATAAAATAATCCTTTTTTTAACAGTATTTGGACACGTTATATCTACCTCTACCTCTACCTCTGCCTCTACCTCTTCCGTTTCTTAACTAATTACTTGCCAATTCTGTAGTCGAGAAAGTTGACGTAAAAGTAACATTGTCTCCAAATTAGTAAACTTGTCCTAAAGGGTGTTTACATGTATACATAGAAGATAGGTATTAAACCTTATACGATCACTGCCATGCTGAGAAGCCTGGACTATCCCCTTGAAAACTGGAAGTTGTGACAACATTGTATATGATTTTTATCTCTTTTAGTTCCCAATGATTATGGTATTTTGTGTAAGTTGTTGTCTTTCTCATTTAGAGTGGATTAATTATTGTTCACAATTTTATTTTATTTTATTTTGGAGATCTTTTATGAGAGCCAAACACTAGATGATAATATAGAATACAAATCAAATCATATATGTTTTACTATTTTGAAGAACTTGACGAATACAAAAATATATTACCATAAAAGATTAAACCAAAACAAGATAAATTTACAGTTCTCAAGAGTTCAAAATATTCACAACACCACTTTTTTTATTCATTGTTCTTCTTAATACTCATTTGAATTCAAACATAAAACTTCATTAAATAGAGGAGACATGCATGCCACTACTTAAATAAACCACAAACTATTCCTTCTATCTTTTTTTTCTTTTTTCCTTCTGTTAACAAGATCCTTAATTTCGAATCAAATGCTCAACAAAAAAGAAGAGGATATTTCAATGATTTCCATGATTTCTTCGCTAACATTGGTGGTACAAGTATGCAGTCGAAATTTGGTTTTTTTCATTATCAATTAAGCATTGATTTTCTTATTTCATCGTATTTGTAACAATTGTTGATTCTTCTACAACGGAAGAAATCAAATGAGACTGAAAGAAAAGCCAGAAGGAGCGATTCTAAATTAGCATGCATATTGTACAGGCAAGGCGTCCATGGGAGAGAAAGAATGGTACTTCTTTAGCTTGAGAGACAGAAAATACCCAACTGGACTCCGAACCAACAGAGCCACAGAAGCTGGCTACTGGAAAACCACAGGGAAAGACAAGGAAATCTTTCGTGCTGGAGTGCTGGTAGGAATGAAGAAAACCCTAGTGTTCTACAGGGGTAGAGCTCCAAGGGGTGAGAAAAGTAACTGGGTTATGCATGAGTACAGGCTAGATGACAAGCATCCTTTCAAGTCCACAAAGGTAATGAATATGTACTCGACATTTCAATCTTTACACGTTTATTATCATTCCATTTTCTATGTGGTCGGGGTTCATAAGACTAGCTAATTTCTTGACTGTTTCATTCTCGCAGGAGGAATGGGTAGTTTGTAGGGTTTTTCAGAAGAGCACAGAAGTCAAAAAACCACAGCAGGAACCATCCTCTCAGCAATCTCTAGGGTCTCCATGTGATACAAACTCAATTGTCAATGATAAGTTCGGAGATATTGCCAATTCATCCAGTGGGTTCCATAACATTTTAGCACACAGTTACAACAACGAAAGCAATGTAAATATGGACTCGCACATGAATTGGGCTGCAGCAAGAGAAGCAGCAACTCTCCCTTCACTCGCATGGCCTTCAGGATTGCTAAACACAAACCTTACAATGAATTCCTTGCTGCTCAAAGCATTGCAACTCAGGAGTTATCAACAAAGAGAAGCTACAACTACAAATTACTCGTTTCTGACAAATGGGATCCCTCATGAGTTTGGGGCTGCTTTAGGTTCAAATTTCCAAGCTTCTTCTTCTAAGGTTTTGGACTCAGCGCCACAGCCACAGCAGGAGCAACCATTCAGTTTGGACTCCATTAATTGGTAAAACTCTGATTAAAGTTGAAACTAACACACACTTTTCTGTTAATCTTCAAGAGGGGTATTCAAATTGTGACTCAGAAACACAAAGCTCATACCCAAGAATAATGCTGTTATCATTGTTAAATGTTGTAGTTAGATATTGTACAAGTTGGGAACCTTTCGTATATGTTTGTGAAGTACGGGAAAGGTCTCTAAACGTTCAAGTGTCAAGTTGGTGTCGTACTTGAAATTCAATGTCGAAATGAAGGAAAATCCCTGGTTCTTCGTTCCTGTTTTGTTCATGTTCCGCTTCACAACTCTCCACCTGTTAGTTCAATAAAAATTAAGGATTTCACAAATCTTTTCTTCTAAAGGCCAGCCTTGTTACTCGATACATTATTTTGTCGATCAAATTCCGATCCCTCTTTTCCATGCATGGCTTATGTAACTATGCCATTATTGACAATGATAACAAGTTTAAGAGGATAATGCATGCGCCGGTGCAAGTTTTACAATCTAGGACATTTGGAATTCCTAACTATTGTAGAATGTACTTATATAGGAAATATTGTATATAGAAAATATTATAGATATACTTTTGTGTGGTAACCTCCACCATTACTATTGTATATTGCCCTATGTATATATATAGAAAGGGTTGGCTAACCATTAGGTTAAGCCTCCCAATTATTCTCAACTTGGTATCGGAGTCTTCTGCCGTCAGAACTCTTTTTTCCCTTTCTCCATTTGCAGTCGGCCCTCTCTTTACTTTCTCTACATGGATTCTACTGCTGCCACCGACTTCTCCCTCTCCACAGGTGATGCAGCACAGCCAGCTAGCCCTCACCAAGCTGCTGCCGCTGGTGCCCTTTCTTCCCCACAGTAGCCTCTACCTACAGAGCTTGTCTCTGATTCTTCCTTCGAAGTCCCTGTTATTCCTTTACCTCTCATGGAAATTCACGCTACAGCTATTGTTCCTTTAGCGAACACTTACCAAGTTGTTTCGCTAAAACTTACGAACACAAATTATCTCTATTGGAGAATGCAGATGAAGCCATATCTCCTTGGTCAAGGTGTTTTTCACTTTGTTGACGGTTCTGTGCCGTGTCCTCCATCTCATATTTTTGATAGCTCTGCTGGTTCTTTCTCCATCATCAACCCTTCTTTTTTTCGTTGGAAGCAACAGAATCAACTTATTTTGAGTGCTTTGCTCTCCTCTCTCTCCGTGGATGTGTTGCATCTCGTGGTAGATTGTTATACTTCGCATTGTGTTTGGCGCACTCTTGAGAAAGCGCTTGCCTCTCTGTCTAATTCTCACATCATGCAACTCCATGGCTCCTTTCAAGACCTTCGGCAAGTTGACTCATCGGTTAGTCTATACATGCAGCAAGCCAATTCGTTATTTGACGAATTGGCTGCTGCTGGTCACCCAATATCTCTTGAAGATTTCAATCTTCATGTGTTTCGTGGCCTTCGTGGTGAGTTCAAAGACTTGATAACAAGTCTTATAACCAAGGCAGAACCGCTATCCTATGCTGATCTTCACAGCCACCTTCTTACCCATGAATTTTTGCACAAGAACTCTTTCCATTCCATGGATGCCGCTCCTTCTCTGTTGTCTTCTTCTTCTCTGTCGCAGCAGCCACCTCTGATGCCAACACCACAGTTTTTTGAACACCATGCTATGTCTCATCACAGCCCCAACTTCAGCCGTAACAGGGGTCGCTCTAGAGGTAATTGGTGTCCCCACAGCAACCGTTCCACTCCCTAGAACAGGGGCTAATTTGCTGCGGATTGGCGGCCAAACCACTGGTAGCAAACCAGGCGCAATTCCAATGTTGGGTAGTGGTCTGGACAGCAGCATGTACGTTGCCAATTGTGCTCCGGTTTTGGGCACACAGCTCCCCATTGTTCCCAGTTTCGTGGCAGCTCTCCGCAGCCTTCTGCTCATCTTGCTATTGGGAATATCTCTATTGCGACTTGGTTCCCCGACACCGACGCAAATCAACACGTCACACCTGATCTTGGAACTCTGACTGATTCTGCACCCTATCTTGGTAATGATTATTTGCATGTTGGTGACGGTAAGGGCCTTGACATATCCCATATTAGACATACTAAATTACATTCCCCAAAACGCATGTTTACATTATCTAATGTTCTCCATGTGCCTCACATTACCAAACCTTTGTTATCTGTTCAAAAATTCTGTCGTGATAATCATGTTTATTTTGAATTTCACGCTTCTATGTTTCATGTGAAGGATCTCGTCACCAAGGAAGTTCTCCTTTCCGGTCAGAGTCATGATGGCCTTTATGTCCTCTCTGAGTCTTCTAACACGTCAGTTCCTCAAGCTTTTTGGTCTCCTTGCATCTCCGCGAATGCCGACCTGTGGCATCGTCGTTTAGGTCATCCAACCCCTTGCATTTTCAATTTGTTAGTTTCCAGCAATAAAATTGTATGTAATTCTAGACGTTCTCTTACTCAGTGTCAAGCTTGTCCTTTAGGAAAGTCGTCCCGTTTGTCATTACGACCTACGGGTCACAAAACTTTTGCCCCACTTGAATTAATTTTCAGTGATGTTTGGGGTCCTGCCCCTATGTTTTCTTCTGATGGCTTCCGCTATTTTGTTATTTTTGTCGATGCACATACCAAACATATATGGTATTATCCGCTTATTGCGAAATCTGATGTTTTTTCCACTTTTCAACGTTTTCAAACACTTGTTGAGTGTCAATTTTCTCTTAAAATTAAATCTGTTCAAACTGATTGGGGCGGTGAATATTGTAAATTAAATAAATTTTTTTAGACCATTGGTATTCATCATCGGTTAATTTGTCCTCATACTCATGAACAAAATGGCACTGTTGAACGTCGTCATCGATATATTGTCGAAACTGGCCTAACCTTTTTAGGTCAGTGTAGTGCCTAATTGCGATTTTGGAACTATGCTTTTGAATCATCGGTCTACCTTATTAATCGCATGCCTACTCTTGTTCTCCAAAATACATCTCCGTTTGAGTGTCTATTTCGACGCACTCCTGATTATAACTTCCTACGTACTTTTAGGTGTCTTTGTTTTCCCTTTTCGCGTCCATATCATGCTCATAAATTAGATTTTTGGTCTTCTCCTTATGTGTTTTTAGGTTATAGTTCATCCCATCTTGGTTATCGTTGTCTTGACTTAGAGTCTGATCGTATTTATGTCTCCCGTCATGTTCGTTTTCATGAAAATATCTTTCCTTTTGCGAAGTTTGAACAGGTAACATCCTCACCAGTACCTCCCACCCCACCTACTTATCTTCCATCCTTGCACCCTCCTCCATCCTTTCAGCCTATTACTTACCAAACTGGCCCCAACCACAACCCAATTCTGCCCTCTACCGCACCCCACCAGCCTACCCCTTTGCCCATTGATTCTGCCACCCCTTCATCACCATCCCACACTATCATACTGTCACCATATGCTCGTCTTTCCAATGATCATTATGCAGGTATAGGTTCTCCATCACCAGATGTGCATATTCTCAGGTCTGCTGCAACAGAGCAGCCTGGTTCTACAACAGCTCATCCTAGTTCTGCAGCAGCCTCACCAGTGTTTGCAGTGCCGACCAGTCCCTCTACTGCTTCTCCAGCTGGTCTGCAGCTCTGTGTAGACCTCTCCTCATATCCTCTTCAGCCTCTTCCAGGTACAGGTCACACTTCTCCATGCCCAGCTGCTCGTCAACATCCCATGGTTCTTCGTCCAAGGCAGCCCAAGACAGCGATGTCCACAACCACTGCCGCAGCCTCTACTGTCTCCTTCACCCGGGTAGTTTCTCCTCCCTCTCATGAGCTACTTGTTTCTAATGATGCTAACAAATATGAGGCGTGGCATAGTGCTATGCGTGAGGAAATTCAGGCTAACAAAACTTGGACCTTAATGTCGTTTCACCCCTCCATAAATGTTGTTGGTAATCGGTGGGTATACAAGATTAAACGCATATCTGATGGCAGCATCGAGAGGTATAAGGCGCGTCTGGTTGCTAGAGGTTTCACTCAGTAAGAAGGTATTGATTACTCTGAAACCTTTAGTCCAGTCATCAAACAGGCGACCGTTAGATTAGTCTTCTCCATTGCAGTTTCATGTGGTTGGAAAATTCATTAGCTTGACATCCATAATGCCTTCCTCAATGGTGTTCCTTAACGAGGAGGTCTACATGACATAACCTCCAAGTTTTGTTGATTCTGCTCTCCCCTCTCATGTGTGCCGATTGCATAAATCTCTATATGGTTTAAAACAGGCTCCGCGGGCTTGGTACACTCATCTGAATGATTTCCTGTTATCTATTGGTTTCCGTGCCTCTAAGGTGGATACCTCATTATTTATCTTCTCTGTTGGTGCTGTATTTTGTTATCTTTTGGTCTATGTTGATGATATTCTGCTTACGGGTAGTAACTCTCTTCTGCTTCAACGCCTCATTCAGCTACTGAGCTCAGAATTTAAGCTTCGCGACTTGGGTTCTGTTCATTACTTTTTAGGTATTGAGGTTCACTCTACTAGTATGGGTCTTATGCTCCGCCAGTATAAATATATACTTGACATCCTCACTCAGGCTGGTATGTTATCTTGCAAACCTGTTGATACCCCTATCTTTACATCCAAAGCTACCATTCTGCTCGATCCATTGTTTTCTGATGCTACCCGCTTTCGTCAAATTATGGGTGCTCTTCAGTATCTAACTTTTATGCGCCCAGATATTTGCTTTGCTGTTAACAGAGTCTGTCAGTTTATGCATGCTCCTACAGATTCTCATTGGGCTACCGTGAAACGCATCTTGCGTTATCTTCGAGGCACGGCATCACATGGCTTACATATTACTCGCAGTTCTTCTTTTGCCTTACATGATTTTACAGATGCAGATTGGGCAGGTAGTGTTGAGGACAGAAAATCTACGGGTGGTTACCTTGTGTTTTTTGATTAGACGCCAATTTCGTGGAAATCCGGTAAGCAACGCATAGTTGCTCGCTCTTCTACTAAGGCTGAGTACAAAGCCTTAGCTGATGGCACTGCTGAGGTTATCTGGCTTCAGTATTTATTAACAAATCTCTAGATTCTGTCTACTTCTGCTCCTATTATCTGGTGTGACAACCTTGGTGCCACTTATTTGTCTGTGAATCCTGTTTTTCATGCTTGCACAAAACATGTTGAGATCGATTATCATTTTGTCCGAGATAGAGTTGCAAAGAAGGAGATTCAGATTCATTTTATTTCCTCCCAGGATCAACTTGCTGATGTCTTCACTAAGCCACTTCCTACTTCTTCGTTTACTGCTTTTTGTTTCAAGTTTCGGGTTGATCCTCCATCCTCAGCTTGAGGGGACATATTATAGAATGTACTTATATAGGAAATATTGTATATAGGAAATATTGTAGACATACTCTTGTGTGGTAACCTCCACCATTACTATTGTATATTGCCCTACACACACACACACACACACACACACACACACACACACATATATATAGAAAGGGTTAACCTCCCAATTATTTTCAACTCTAACTATGAATCCATTTGTACTTGATGGATTCCTTTAGAGAAATTAAGTTCAGGATAAAAAATAAAAAATAAAAAAACAATATATTGAAATTGGCTTTTAGAGCAGTGAGAATTGTACTTTTAGTATACAATCATGTACTTGGACTATTTTATGAATCTGAAGAAAAGACAGGAAGTTTTATAGGATTGATGTGGTGTTTTAAGGATGTAATATGAACCTTCATTTGACTTCCGTGTTCAAATCTTAAGACTAATACATGAAGGAATTAGTTGGCTTAGCGTAATAAAAAAAATATTTATAGAAACTAAAACAACACTATAATAAATAATAAATAAGTGTTTTCTTTTTTAAATAAATTGAATAACTTTCAAAAATAAGTTTAATTATTATTTTTAACTTTTTAGTTTTAAATGCCAATCTTTGACAGACATGCACACACACAATATACACATATACACACAAGCACATGCATAAATTCTATGAAGCTCACAAAATAGGTTCTATAAACTTATCATACTCAGTACACAGAAGTTTGTTTTTATAAAAACTTTAGGGGGGAGAGTTTATTTTTTATGTGGGATATGTTTACATATATTCATTACAAACTACTCTATAATCTCAAATTATATTTTAATATATATCTTTTTGCTTGATAATACAATTAAAGATATTTCTTAATTTAAATACTTAAATCCTACTAATATTCTCATATTAAACCATAATTTTTTCATGTACTATAATATTATGTGGGATGTGCGATATGTTTACATATATTCATTACAAACTACTCTATAATCTCAAATTATATTTTAATATATATCTTTTTGCTTGATAATACAATTGAAGATATTTCTCAATTTAAGTACTTAAATTCTGCTAATATTCTCATATTAAACCATAACTTTTTTATGTAGTATAATATTATGCACTCTAAAGACTATATCAAAATTGTTAACATGGTTTATAACTACTTTATGTTAATCTTGTCTTCATGAATTATAATAAAAATCCAAACTCTTGTTAGAAGTAATGCCACTTTTATGTTCATAAAAATGGAGTTCTTATCATATTCCCGCTACTTTAGAAAATCATATAATAAATTCTATCAAGAGCATATTCTCAACCAACTTATTGTTGGTTTCCTGAATAACATCCATACAGCAGAAATAATAAATGCAAAGTTATATTTATGAAAGAAAAAACTTACATAAAAATTTTGAAGGAGTACCAAGATGTGTTTACATAGACATGTGAAGAGATGACAAGCCTAGAACCCAAGGTGAGAGTTCATCATCTAGTGGTAAGGAAAAGGGTGAAGCCTATCAAGTACGATAAATGTTGCTTTCACCCTTAATTTATCTTGCAAATTAAGAATGAAGTTAATAAATTTATTTAAATGGGTTTTATTCCTATACAAATCTTAAATATAGTTTAGATGGAGAAAAATGATCAAATTTATGTTTCTATAGAATTTAGAGATCTCAAAATGCTTGTCCTTAACAATCATATTCAACTCTTCATTATCAAAATAATAGTTAATGCTACCATAAGACATGAGGCAATCTCATTCATGGATATTATTCTAGTTATAACCAAATTCAAATGGCTTCCAAGAATGAGGAGATGATAACATTTCAAACCTCAAAAGAATTATACTCTTTCAAAGCCTTACCCTTTAACCTTAAAAATACAAGTGTAACTCTTTAAAAGCAA
>Ga0325414_1008432_pt1 | contig 10918 bp, 13 predicted proteins | sample PopdelMetagenome_8_FD_206183 | JGI IMG/M metagenome (GOLD analysis project Ga0325414, IMG submission 206183) | Populus deltoides microbial communities from Bellville, Georgia, United States - Leaf-PdKOR-R3 | ecosystem: Host-associated > Plants > Phyllosphere > Phylloplane/Leaf | place: USA...
AATTTTCAGATCAATAAACTTCTTGCTGCACTTATTGTGTGTTGGTGGGATAATCTCCCTTTCTTGGTTCTCTAAAGAACTGAAAACGACTTATCGAAGAACAACTGTCTTTGTGGCGTCATCTTTATACTTCTCGTTCGCGAATCAATATTCGTCGGGTGGGGGTCTCTGTTTTCAATAGTGCTGGTACATTGGACAACCCCCGAATTCTGCTTTAGCTTTCTTAGTTTGCAACATAGCTGATACATTGGACAACCCCCGAATTCTGATCCCATACCTTCTTCACCAAGGGCATGAACTCGTCATGATCCATCCACATATTAAAGAATTTGAATGGTTTCTTTTTGTTCTGATCATTGCCAATAACCTTCACCACCATAGGAGAATGGTCTGACATACCCGAAGGCAAAAATCTCGCTTCCGACAATGGGAAGTTTAGATTCCACTTCTCATTCACAAGCACTCTATCTAGTTTCCACATAATTAGATTCTCAGGACATTGGTTCGACCAAGTATAATGCATACTTGAATACCGAAGATCATCTACTTTCGCTTCTAGAATACATGTATCCAATCTGTCCATAGTACCAGCCCACGTAGTAGACCCTCCTAACCTGTCCGACTGGTTGTGGATAGCATTAAAGTCGCCCATAAGAATCCATGGGGTTGACTCCCATCCATCTCTACGACTCGCTATATCAGACCATAATGCCTCACGTAAGGAAGCATTATTATCTCCGTAAATATTTGAAGTATTGAAATAGATATTGGTAGCTAATATAGTGACAGAAACATGAATAGCCTGGTCTGACATTCCGAAAATATCCACCTTAACCGTATCAGCATTCCAACAAACTCAAATACGACCGCGACAAGAGAAATCATAATTATACAAAAAGGACCAATTACGCAGAAGAAGTTGAGAAACATTATCTTTATTTTTGTCTCTAACTCGAGTTTCAACCAAACCAAGAAGAGTTATCCTCTCTTGATGGATGAGCCTACGCAATGCTGAATGCTTTATAGGATCATTCAAACCTCTAACATTCCAACATCTAATAATCATAGGAAAATAGAGAGGAGTACAAACAACAACACAAAGATTACCTTGACATGCCCCCAGAGAGGAGCCAGATTTCTTATTCTTCTTTGAAGATGCTTTTGAACCCTTTTTCTTTTTCTCTAGAGAGTCTCTAGCCTTAATAGCTAACTGATTAACAGTTTCCCTTTTGGTGGAATTCAGGGTTTGAGGAGTTGTCAGGATCGTTGACGTCAACTCCTTATCGGTTCGTTCCCCATCTGTATCACCTCCCATTGCGTCCATATCTTGATCTAAAGCAGTACTTGGAGCCCCCTACTCCTACTTCATGTCTCCTCGTAAACTCTTCAAGTCAAGAGGAGAGGAAGGATTTTCATCTTCATAACAATCAGCATTGCGCACATTTGATGCCGCATGATCATTCATATTACAATTAGACATATGTGTACCAGATGTTGAACAACCATTCTCATTACAATTACCCACTTTAGATCCCAAGGGATCATTCTCACCAATCACAGAACCCTTATTTTGTTTACCAACTACCTGCCACTGAAACTGATTCTGCTTGTTATCTGCAGATTTAGAGTTCACAACTCCTATATTTCTTTTACCCTCTTCCACCACTTTCAGCTTATCAATGTTATTAGTAGCACATATCGATGTGGTGTGTCCAAAGACATTGCAATTACTGCACTTCGACGGTATCCATTCGTAATTAGCTGAAACTGTTATGAATAACCCATTCGGACAGCGAAGGTCGTATTCCTTAACCAGCATCTTCGAAGCATCTATCTCAATGCAAACTCTTGCGTAATTAAGCCTTTTACGCAACAATGTAGTATGATCAGCATGAAGGGGGACCCCAATAGCACTCGCTACACAGCTCAACCCCTTAATAGTCCAATACTCAAGAGGAACATTATACAACCTAACCCATACCGGAACTCTGGCCAAATCATCTTCAAAAATTGCATGTTCGATTGCCAACATTTAAGCACCAAAGGTCTGTTTGCCATAGGGCTCTTTCCAGCACATTAGTGGCATGATCGATAGAATCAAAAGTGAAGAGGAAGAAGAAACCATTATCCGAAGATAAAACTTCTGATAGACCGTAGGAGCCCCAAATTCTTTTGGCAATAGAATTAACAACGGGATACGGTAATTTATGCCCCACAAAATGACCAACTAGGGTGGATTTCCAAAGTTCGCAGCCATCTTCAAACACATCAAGTGGAGGAGCTACTGTCACAAGACCATCAGTCATAGCGGGGGGAGCAAAGTGCAGATTACGGACTGGATTAATACCAAGGGTCTTGCTACCCTCATTGTCATCAACATTAGAACCCTTCAAAACATTTAAAAAATTCAATTTGAGTCTAAGGTTTAGCTGTTCTTGTTGCTGAGACCCTACCTTCACCTCATCAACTTTAGAACCCAACATATGGTTCATTTCTAGAACAACATTAGAAGCTTGGATATTAGAATGTTTCTCTATGCTAACATCAAAATCAACTTGAAACTGAGACATCCTTATCCCATGGCTATCCAACATATCTTGTAGTTCTAATCTTAATATATATCCAAACTTAACTTCATTGTGTTGTTCAATGTTAGAGCTAACCATTGGAACATTTTCCACAGAAGAACATAGAGGCATTATGGCAGCATACAGATATTAGAGAGAACAAAATTCTAAGAAGAGAAACTGAGTCCAAGAAGCAACCTAAGCTCAAAAATAACAGCAACCTAATCTCATGAACAACAAGATTCAGATTAGTTCATGAAGGAAGAAGAGAATTACAGAATTACGAGGCCAGTATCCCCCAGCACACTGATTGTAACGATGATCTGTTCGGTCAAGATGTAGAGCAGGTTCCGACAAACAACATACTCAAAAATGGTAACGATCCAACGGTGAACAAAGAAGATCAAGCTACGACAACAACCCTCGAAAACTAGCAAAAAAATGAAAATTTCCAAAGAGCTGTAATTTAATCTTCAAGTATGGCAAGGGCCTTCATGTCTATGACAGCCATAAGAGAACCCATGAAGAAAACCCATTCACTCTGCTGCAACTTCACCACTTCTCCATAGTTCCAGAACTAAAAATGTAGAACAGTAGAAATATTGCGAGATCAATATCTCCCACCTCATTGATTGGAACACAGATCCGTTTGGTCAATGTTGAGAGAAGGGTGGAATGAACAACATAGTCAGAAATGAGAACGATCCAACTGTGATGATACTCTCGCGAGTAGCAAACAAATCTATCCGAAATACAAACGAAACTAAAGACTCGAATAAAAACAGAAACAAAATATGAAAAAATGATGAAACAACAACCAAATATGTTGGATATGTTAAAAATATACTTCAATAAATGAAAATAACAGAAAGAAAATGCATTTCAAAAGTTGACGCAAAACAGACTCATTTACGACGAGTTAAGTTAGAATCTGGAACCTAAAGTAAATATTGTCCAATTGAGCTAACATTTCAGATATAGTGCTATATCAACCCAAATAGACAGAATATAAATTTTTAGTAATTTACGATAAGTTTTGATATACTGATGCAAAATCGTTATGAATCAGACCTTATTAGACCCGAAATTGAAAACCAAAGAAAATAATATTCAATTGACCCCAAACTTAATATGTGGTGCGATTAGAACCCCAGTAATCTGATTATCAAATTTGAAGTAATTCCGAGTTGATTTGATCCAAGTTTCTCTTTTTTAGTTTTCTGCGGCAGAAACCAATAAACATCTTTTTGAACAATTTTCTTTTTTTGTTTTGTTTTTTATTCTACTGATATATTTTGAACAATAATAGAATAAAAAATAATTTTTTTTTATTTGCCGCAAATTCTAGGAGAAGAAGAAATTAGATACTAAAGAATTTTTGCGGAATCAACAAGAATGAAAATTTCAGAAGGACATAATGGAGCCAAGCTCTGATACCAAATGATGTGAACCTCGTGATCACGTGGTCACTCAACCCACATGCGAAGACATAAATTCCCGGCATGCCAAGTAAATTAGGTTTGATAACTTGTATCTAGGCAACAACACTAATAGAAACGAAAAACACTCACCCAACGAATATTGATTTGCAAATGAGAAGTATTAGGATGATGCCACGAAGCCAGTTGTTCTTCTATAAGTCATTTTTTAGGTCTTTATAGAACCAAGAAAAGGAGAGTATCTTATCAACTCACACACAAAGTGCGGTAAATAAGAAGTTTTATTAATCTGAATTGTCTAACTTACATGTCTGGTTATGCCTTTATTTATACTAACACTAGACTTAAATAAACCCTAATGGACCTCCCTCAGGTGCACTTATATGAGGCCCACTTACAATTGACCCAAATAAGTAATAATAATCCAAAGACTAAGAAGAAAATAATAAAAATCTGAAAATTATCATCCTAAATATGCTAGAATCATAATTGTCAACCTTAAAAAGTCCCAAATAAACTAGGAGAAATCTGATTTGGAAAATTTGTGTTGCTGCCCCCTTTGATGTCCTTGATTAGCTTGGATTTCCTTGTTTAACTTGGACAAATAAGAAAACAAATTTTCTACTTTGTTGCTGATTTAATTACTTTCCTTTCTAAGTTAGGAAAAACAATAAATAGTCCTCCCTTCTTTAGGAATAAGATCTAGCCAACTTCCTTACTTAATTAGGAGAATAAATTGTTGACTTTCTATCCTTGTAGCATTAGGAAAAAACAAGCCTAACAAGGCCAGACACATCAGCCCCCTTTTCCATATGAATTAGTGATACGATCCAGGAAAGGTCAAATTCAGATTTTGATGTAAAATGTGCAACTATCCAGTTTTACGGCAACAGTCATAATTCTCAATCCAACCATTGGATCGAGCTGCAATTTTATGTAGAGTCTCCTGACATGTTGTCCTACCTTGGTTTAAAATTGCAGGTCAATCAGAGTTTGGAAAAGCATCAAAAAATGGGTCAATAGAGGTTGTACGAATTTTGTTATTTACTTCCTTTTGACTTGTGGACTTCCTATTTGGCTAGGATTCTTTTCCTAAAAGGATGTGGCAGCTTATTTTGGGAATCTTCTATTTCTACAAAGATCTTTAATGGGCTGCAACATAGTTTCCAAGTGGTAAGGATTCATAATTATTTCAAAATCCTTTTATTAGAAGGATTCCTTATTCATCCTAGCTACAAAAGGAAAAGAAGACTTCACAATAAATTCTACCTTTGATCAAATTTCCTAGTCTATTTGTGACTTCTTAATGGTGACAAATCTGATTCTAGCATATTTAGCGATGCATTTGTAAACTGTATTGCAGCAAGATATAGGACAGAAATATGTCAACCCCGTAGGATTAGCAACTTTAGGAACAAGGGAAATAGATGTGGCATTCATTTCCTTAAGCATTCTACGAGTCTGAAAGAATGAGCTAATAGCATTGATTACATCTTCCCCAACTATGTGCCACATGCTTTTGAAAAAACCTGCGTTGAAACCATCCGGGCCAGGGGCTTTGTTGTTTTTCAAACTAAACATAGCATGCTTAATCTCCTCCCTTGTTACATCTTGAGCTAGTATATGCTGCTGCGTTGAAGACAATTTCAAGTTAATTGTTGATTCTACCACTTCCTCATTCAAACCCCTGGGCATCTGTTTCACTCCTAACACACTTTGGAAGTATGCAATTACTTCTGATTTGGCCGCCTTGTGCCTTTCTACAACCTCCCCATCCTTCCTTGTAACTGAGAGAAGCCTATTTCTATTATGTCTTCCATTTACTGATTTGTGAAAGAAGCTAGTATTCTGATCCCCCAAGCTAAGCTATTGTATCCTAGCCTTCTGTTTGAAGAAACTCTCTTCAGTCCTGACGGTAGAAGCATAGTTACGAACAACATCCCTTTCTCGCATGCACAAAGTTGTGTTCCCATGTGCTGTATGCATAGCCTGTTGAGCCTTATCCATTTCATCTTTTGCATCTTTGACTCTATCAGAAATGTTGGAGAAATGAGTCATATTGAAAAATTTAAATTCCTGCTTTAGCTTTCTAAGTTTGCAACACAGCTGATACATTGGATAGCCCCCTGAATTCTGATCCCATACTTTCTTCACCACTCTTCATGATCCATCCACATATCGAATCTAAATGGTTTCTTTATGTTCTGATCATTTCTAGCAACTTTTACTACCATGGGAGAATGGTCTGACATACTAGATAGAAAAAATCTCGCTTCCGACAATGGGAAGGTCAGATTCCACTTCTCATTCACAAGCACTCTATCTAGTTTCCGCATAATCAGATTCTCAGGACATTGGTTCATCCAAGTATAATGCATACCAGAATACTGAAGATCATCCACTTTCGCTTCTTGTATACATGTTTCCAATCTGTCCATATGACCAGCCCACGTAGAAGACCCTCCTAACCTCTCTGACTAGTTGCAGATAGCAGCATTAAAGTCGCCCATAAGAATCCACGGGGTTGACTCCCATCCATCACTACGACTCACTATACCAGACCATAAAGCCTCACGTAAGGATGCACTATTGTCTCCGTAAATGATTGAAGCATTGAAACAAATATTGGTAGCTAATAATGACAGAAACATGAATAGCCTGGTCTGACATTCCTAGGACATCCACCTTCACCACATCAGCATTCCAACAAACCCAAATACGACCACGACAAGAGAAATCATAATTATACAAGAAGGACCAATTAAGCAGAAGAAGTTGCGAAACATTATCTTTATTCCTGTCTCTAACCCGAGTTTCAACCAAACCAAAAAAAGCCATCCTCTCTTGATGGATGAGCCGACGCAATTCTGAATGCTTTATAGGATCATTCAAACCTCTAATATTCCAACATCCAATAATCATAGGAAAATAGAGAGGAGTACCAAACAGCACCACAATGATTACCTTGACTTGCTCCCCTACGAGGAGCCTCACTAGCTAACTGATTAAAAGTTTCCCCATGAGAGGAAGTCGGAGTTTGCGGACTTGTTGGGATCAGTGACAACGACTCCTTATCAGTGTGTTCCTTATCTGTATCACCTCCCATAGCTCCAATATCAACATTCACCTCATGACTAACAGGGTTTATGGTTGCACAAGCAGTTGTATTACAGACGACTAAACTTTGATCTAAAGAAGTACATGCAGCCCCTTCCTCTAGCACCATGTCTTCTCGTAAACTCTTCAAAACAAGAGTAGGGTAGGATTTCCATCTTCATAACAATCAGCATTGGGCACATCTGATGTCGCATTATCATTCGTATTACAATCAGAAATATGTAAAGCAGACGTTGAACAACCATTCTCATTACAATTAAGCTCTTTAGATGCCAAACGACCATTCTCACCACTCATAAAACCCTTATTTCATTTACCAACTACCTGCCATTGAAACTGATTCTGCTTGTTATCTGCAGGTTTAGAGTTCACAGCTCCTACTTTCCTCTTACCTTCTACCCCCATTGTAAGATCATCAACTTTACTAGTAGCACATATCACTGTGGTATGTCCAAAGACATTGCAATTATTGCATCTTGAAGGTATTCGTTCATAATCAGCTGAAATTGTTATGAATAACCCATTTGGACAGTGAAGGTCGTATTCCTTAACCAGCGTCTTCGAAGCATCTATCTCAACAGAAACTCTTGCGTAGCTAAGCCTTTTACGCAATAAAGTAGTAAAGTCAGTATGAAAGGCAACCCCAATAGCACTCGTTACACAACTCAACCCTTTAACAGTCCAATACTCGAGAGGAACATTATACAGCTTAACCCATATCGGAACTCTAACCAGATCATCTTTCAAAAATTGCATGTTCGGTTGCCAACTTTTAAGCACCAAAGGTCTGTTGGCCATGTGTCATGGGGCTCTTTCCAGAACATTAGTGGCGTGATCAACAGAATCAAAAGTGAAGAGGAAGAAACCATTATCCAAAGATAAAACTATGGATAGACCATAGGAGCCCCATATTCTTTTGGCAATAGAATTAACAACATTATCTGAAGATAAAACACCGAACAGACCCGTTACAACAAAACAAAACCCAATTCGGGAACCTAAAGAAACTGATATCCAAATGACCTTGAATTTAATATATAATATTCTAATACTAAACATACAACAACTCAAACTTTATAGGGCATTATGTTATGTCTAAGTACCAAAACCCTTTGTATGATCAGTTTGCAGTAGATTGAACCTCCAGTTAAAACCTCCAGAAGCCGATATCAAAATAAGCCCACATTTAATATATGGTGCGATCACATCCCCAATACACAAAATATGAAGTTTCAATTTATTCTAAGGTGGATTGCTATATTAAAATAAGAGTAGTGTTTCTGCGGCAGAATTGAACCTCGAATTAAAACCTAAAGCAAACTATATCAAAATAAGCCCAAATTTTACATATGTTGCGATGTCACCACCAATAGACAGAATATGAAGTTTTAATTGCTTCTAAGGTGATTTTCTTATAGTTCACTAAAAGTTGTGTTTGTACGGTAAAATTGAACCTCAAATTAAAACCTGAAGCAAACGATATCAGAATAAACTTAAATTTGACATATAATGCGATCTCACCCCCATTAGATAGAATATGATGTTTCAATTGATTATGAGATGGTTTGCTTATGGTTTTAATTCAAAATTCAATTTTATCATAAAATTTTAACCCAATCCAATGGTCGGATTGAGAATTATAATTATTGCTGTAAACCTAAACTGTTGTGCATTTTACGCCAAAATCCAAATCTGACCTTACTTAGGTCGTATCACAAGGTTGAACTGTAACAATTTTGCTCCATACGTTCTAAACAAGCCCATTCAATACTTTTTTAAGCTTCTTTGCTCTAGCTCTTGTAATTGGCCCAATTGGCACCTTCAATGGGTCGTTGGCATGATTGTGCTTAGTGTTGGATTGATCCTCATCACAATTACTTGACTCCTAAATGACATAATTATAATAAAAACAAAAAGATTTAGATAAACACAAACAGTAAGGATCCTGTTTTCGATCTTGATGCAAATTTGACTTGTTACGCAATTTTTACGTAACAGAATTGAAATCCAGACCAAATGATTGTAATGACCTCAAATTCAATATTTAGTATTCGGATACCAAACCAACAACAAATCTTAGTTTATAGGTCGTTCTCTTATGTCTAGGTACCCAAACTCCTTGTATGATCAGTTTGTGACAGAATTGAACCTCGAATTAAAAACTCAAGCAACAATATCAAAATAAGTCGAAATTTAATACATGATGCAATCTCACCCCCAGTAGACAAGATGTGATGTTTTAATTGATTTTGACATCGTTTGCTTATACAAGGGGTTTGGGTAGCTAGACATAATGATGCAAACCTCGTGATCACATGGTCACGCAACCCACAATTAAGATTGAGATCTGATCCCGGAAAGCCGAAATAGGTCTGATAGGAGTGTGACACAATGGAAACCTGCCCCAAGGCACCAACACTATTGGATTGAGTAGAATGATGCCACGAAACCAGTCAATCTTCGATAAGTCAGATTCAGTTCGTTCAAGAACTGAAGAATGCAAGAATCACTCTCACACGTTAAAACTGAAAAATTCAGAAGTAATTATTATCAAATGCCGCCAAAAATTTGGCTTACATGAGTTTAAATAGTTCTTGAAAAGTTAACCCTAAGGACCCCTTATGTGGACATAAATGAGGTCCACTTAAAACTGACCCAAAACCCTAAACTGAAAAACTCATAACTTAATCCAAACAAGCCTTGGATCCTAACTGAAAAAAAAGTATTATTTAAGCCCAAACAAGCCTTGAGCTGTAGCTAACAAAATAAAACAAAGCCCATAATATTAAATCCATGTTCTATCATGAGAAGAAGAGAAGGAAGTAAAATATTATAGAACTAATTCAAGGCTTATTTATAGTCTTCCATGCAGCCCCTTAATCCTAGAAACAAAAGGAAAAGGTAGCCACCCATGTTGTTTCCAAGTTGTAGAAGGATTCTTTTGTTTCCTTTGCTGTCCTCACCTCATGGCCCAAATAAGGTTATGTTGGACCCCTCTTGCACATGGATAAGATGTACTAGGGTCTCCTCTTGATACTCTAATGGACCTTTCAATTCTGACTTTGTTGAAACATTCAAAACCAATGCATTCAATGCCTCTTCCAATGCCTTTGTCTTGGACCGAGTCATTGGACCATTTGGAACATGTAATGGGTCCTTGCTGGTGTTTCTGGGCTGGTCCATATCATCCCCTCTCTCCTCGAAAGGATTTGACCTCGAATCAAAATCAGTGTCAAATAACGTAAGATCAGCAACATTAAAGGTAGCACTAACACCATACTCACCTGGAAGGTCAATTTTGTATGCGTTATCATTAATTCTCTCTAAAACCTGAAATGGACCATCACCAAGAGGCTGTAATTTTGATTTCCTTTGGTTAGGAAATTGTTCCTTACGCATGTGCACCCAAACCCAATCACCGTGTTGGAAAATAACCAGTTTACGTCCCTTATTTGCTTTAGAAGCATAAAGTCTATTCTTTTTCTCTATTTGCAGTCGAACTCCCTCATGGAGTTGTCTCACCATCTTTGCCTTCTTTTCACCATCTAAACTTGTTCTTCAAAAGGCAAACGAATTAAGTCCATAGGAGTCAGTGGATTAAAACCATAAACAATTTCAAATGGAGAAAAACCAGTGGTCGAATGCATAGTTCTAATGTCAGCAAACTCAACAAAAGGCAAACATTCTTCCAAACTCTTTAAATTCTTTTGAATTATAGCACGCAAAAGTTGGGATAATGTTCCATTCACTATCTCAGTTTGTCCATCTGTTTGAGGATGACATGTTGTCAAAAAT
>Ga0325414_1008438_pt1 | contig 10916 bp, 6 predicted proteins | sample PopdelMetagenome_8_FD_206183 | JGI IMG/M metagenome (GOLD analysis project Ga0325414, IMG submission 206183) | Populus deltoides microbial communities from Bellville, Georgia, United States - Leaf-PdKOR-R3 | ecosystem: Host-associated > Plants > Phyllosphere > Phylloplane/Leaf | place: USA...
AAATTTGTTAATCATAATTATATTAGCCTACAGTAGTTGAAGAATAAATTAATTTCTCAAGTATTCAATTATAGTTTTTTTATTGGATAACTTGAAGACAAATTTGATATTATGTTCTAATTTTATGGTCGACTAAGGAAAAGGATGGTATCTTGGTTGAGTTAAAACAAAAAATAAGAAACAACTGAATGTTATTGCAAATCGAACAAGAGACAACATTATGTTATATACCAGGATAAGTTGTGCAAGAATATAGTTATTAAGCTGCTAATTTCTAGTGAAAATACTTGGCAAGCTCGAAACGTATAGTCTTAATTTTCATCAGAGTTTACAATTCAACGTGTTTATTTTCTAATACACTAATTAGAATTTTTACAATTTTCTAGCTTCTTAAATAAATAACCAAGGATTTACCAGTGAATACTCAGGTCGTAGGGTGACTTGTTAAAAACATGGACTATAAGGGTGTCTCCCTCTCGAACGCGAAGCGTTGGGCCTGGCAAACTTCCATTCACTGCAGTTACCACTTGCTCGGAGCACAGCCGACGAACTGTAAGGTTTTTCACCTAAAACATTCACAACAAATTAAACAACTAGAAAAGGTTTAAGGAAGTAGAAAATATCTTTGCATGCCTATATATATACACTCTCCGACAGACTAATATTGCTAGGATATGCAATCTAGGTCGGTCCAAAGTGGATGAAAAAAAACAAATTCCATAATTAGATGATCGTGGGAAGAAGTGTATTGAATTTGCTAAAGAACGTAGTTCAATTGACACCCACGTTTCTTTTCTAGTAGGATATTGAATCTTGGGACGTTGCAGTATCAAAGGCAGTAACTTTTCTCTCGATCCCTTCCATTGAAGCGTGAACATGATTTTGATCTTAATTAGGAGCTCAAGATAAAACAAAAGGGTATGGCTAATTTGATGAATGTTTTTCCTATGTAAGAAACTTCAAGGTATAACAAGGCTACCATCCTATATATCCTGGCCACTCATATATCGTTTAATTAACGACAACAATCCTAATGCAACCTTTGCATGAGTAATTTACCAAAACGGGAAACTATATACAAGGACTCCCTCAACGTCGACAAAAAATCTTAGTAGTAATACAAGAAAGAAGAAAAATTACATAGAATGAGCGTTCCACAATTGCAGCAGAAGCCACTGAAGAAGCTAGAAGAGCCAAAGCACAAGTTAACAAAAACAGAAGACGCAACATGTTTCCAGAGAGAAGAGTTGGAAGAGACGACGAATGAAGAGGGAAAGAGAAGCGAAGCTGTAATTTATAACAAAGATAGCTTTAGAAAATATTTGTTGTTGAAATTTTTATATCTGATCAATATATATTTATAGATAGATAGATAGAAGAGGGAGGGGGGGGGGGGGGTGGGGGGTGTGGGGGGGTTTATGTAAATTTAGAAAGTTTAGAGGTCTATGGCCTCCGCATGATTGCGTGTTTAGGTAGTTAAGTTGTTTTGGAGATTTGGTAAGAAATTTGTGTTGGAAAAATTCAATGTGGTAGCAAAAACTTCGTTAAACAGCTTACGGCTTAAGTTAATGGTGGGGATATATACTAAATTTATAATGCATAGATAAAAATGATGAAGGATGGCTTCGGCTGTAATTGTTTTTTTGTTTGAAAACTCATTCTAGACTTATTTTATTATCTTTATTTTATTCATATAAAATATTTTTAATTTATTTGTTTTATTTATATTAAACAATTTTAAGTGATAAGTTGAGCCTGGTAATTTGATATTTTAGGGATATATTATTTATATATTTCTCTTTCAATTTATGAGATAGTTTTGATAAATTAAATAAAAATCACATATTATTCCTCCTATATATTTTCTCTTCTTCGTAACTTGTCTTTCCTTACTTTTAATTCTTGACTTCTTTCTTTTTTTCTTTCTCTACTTTTATTTCTTTTATTTATTGTTTCATATCAACTTTGATATCAAACTACATGCTTTTAATTATTCTTATAGTTTATCGATCTCTTAAGGCTTGTGAAGATTTCTAGGTTGATGATCATCAATAGTTATAGTTGATATAGACTAAGAAAATCCTTTAATCTTTTTATTTACAGCTAAGATAAAAATAATAATTAATGTTTATCTTCAACACAGACTCATTCATCCCTAAATACATTGTTCCCTCAACCAATGGCCATTACCCACCAGCAGCAGTCATTGTCCATAGATCCAGATCAATTCGCAACCTCTAACACTCTGGATCTTCTCATGCCAACGATAATAGCTACAATACACCAACAACTTCTCTCAATTAATTTTGGCAGTAGACAACAGTCACTCCCTTAACTACAACAACGTCGATCACAACAATAGCAGCATAATGGTTGAAGATGACAACACACCATCAGATCTACCCCTTTTACATTAGCCACAACCTCAGCAACAACAAAGAAACTAATATCTCAAGTTAGACTAATTCACTAGTCTAGCGTTAGTGCTACATAACTGACATGGCATCAGTCTCTACCACTTCAGCGTTATGCAAGCAGTCTCTACCACATCAGCGCCACTTCTTTTAACCATTGAATATCATTGTTCCTCATATATTTCTACACTTTTAGCCAAAATTAACTTTGATATTAATCTTCGTGCATGCACACAAATATATAGTTCGTCTTACAATTTGAGCTAACTTAACTTTTGGCTTATTTATTAATTTACATTGAATATTTAGTTGTGGAGCTTGGCTAAATTTATTGGAAAATTAGAACATTATATTTGGACTACTTGTGTCCATTTAGATGATTAATATTGCTTCCATAATATTTTCAATGGTTAAATTTGTTAATGCTTAGTCTCCAAAATAAACAAATAATTAAATATTAGATTTAATTTTATATTATATTTTACTTGCAAATGTCATTTATGATCTCAATCATAATCTTAATATTAATATTGCATTCATTTATAGAGTGATCATCTAGTAAACAATCTAGAACTCACAACTACTATAGACCTGAACTCTAGTAATGTTTTTAGAGATATTCAAGACCAATTACAGCTTATACAAGTTGATATGAACAACATGTCCACTTAGATGCACAACCTTTTTAAGAGAGTAGAATTCATAAAAACTTTATAAATAAGGCAATCTAGTGAGAGTGAGTATTCTAATGAGAACTGTAGGAATCATTAAAGACTAGTTTCTATAGAAATTGCCAATATGACCCATCAGGGTCACAATGACTTCGATGATCTTAACAACAGTAAGCATTTTAACAGTTACCATTAGAGGCCAACTCACCCTAAGAACCGTTAGTACAACTACAATCAAGGTCTCCACGACTACAATGACCCTAATTATCAAGTCATTAGACATATCAAGGTAGAAGCTCTAAATTTTAAGGGTCAATTTAAACCATGGATCAATTATTTGACTAATATGATTTGTCTGAGAATAAGAGGTAAGGCTTGAAAATATGAAACCTAGTGGTACTGCTTAACTCTATTAGGAAAGTGTAAAAGTGTTTTTGGCTATAAGAGGTCAACCTTCTATTATTGATTAGGTGGAGATGAAAAATAAGTTATAAGAGAAATACTTACCTTATTCTTATTGGAGAAATCTCTTAGACTAGTGGAATAACTTGAGGCAAAAAAATAAGCCTGCTAATGAATATATGACATAATTTTATGAATATAAGATACGGTGTGTGGTTAGGAAGGATGAGAAAATGACTCTATGTAGATTATAGAAAGGCTTGAATGATGACCTTAGAAGATAGGTTGTGTTTAAAAGTGTGTCCACCCTTGATGAAGCTTATACCTTAATGTAAAACTACGAGTTGGTCATAGAAAGTCAGTGAACAGAATGTTAGGACACCTGTAGTATCCCTTCTAGGTCCCAACCTAATAATAATAATTCTTTATTGGGTGACTTACCTAGTATTTTCCAGATACTTAGGGAAGACAATGGTAAGGTTATTATCCATGCAACACCTAATATGACCTTAAGGATTCAATGTTTTAAGTGTCAGGGTTTTGTCTTTAGTTGTCCCAATAAGGTTTTATTCATTAAGGATCGAAAGGATATAGGTGAGAAAGAAAATTATGATGATAAGGTATATAAACATAATCCTGCTGATTTTTAGAACCTAAATGATGAGGAGGAAAAGTCCAAGAATGTGTTAGGTTTATATCCGCTCAGATCGAGCAGGACTTTATAGAATAGGAGACGACTAAGTTAAATGTAGTTAGATATGCCTTAATATAACGTAAAAGAATTAAAGATCGGAGAAGAACTACTATCTTTTACACTTACATTAAATATAGAGATAAAGGTTGCAAGATCATTATAGATAGTTGAAGTTATATCAATGCAGTGTCCACTAGTAAAGTTTGTCCCACATCCTAAACCATATAGTGTGTCCTGGGTTAACAATGCATCTATAGCGATTAAGGAGAGATGTCTTTTCCCCATAAAGATTTTGGACTATTATGATAAAATTGGTGTGATATAATTCCTATGGATATAAGATATGTTATTTTAGGTAGGCCTTAGTTATATGACTTAGATGTTACCATCTTTGAGTGATCAAATTCGTGCTCATTCACTTTCCATAGTAAAAAGATTCAACTCATTAAATTACCACCAAGGCCTAATGATAGTAATAAGAAAAAGGAAAAGGTGAAAGAAAAGAAGCTTAACATAATAAGTCATAAGAAGTTTGAAAATAAGGTTTGTGAAGAGTCTATTATGCTTGTTTTAATAGCTAAGAAGGTTATAGAAAATTTTTCAGATGAACCACCTGAAGAGATAAAGAAAGAGTTAAAAGAATTTCTAAATGTCTTTCCCTCTAAACTACCACATGTGTTACCTCTATACATGACATTCAACATGCTATAGATTTTATCTCTGGTGCCATATTGATAAACTTGCCTCACTAGATGATGAACCTTAGTGAAGATGCCAAATTACGAAGGCAAGTAAATGAAATGTGTTACAAAAGGGATTTATACGAGAGAGTTTGAGTACTTTATGCAGTACTTTCCCTTTTAACACCTAAAAAAGATGGCTTATAGAGAATGTGTGTGGATAGTCGAGCCATCAACAATATTATTATCAAGTATTGTTTGCTCATTCCTCGATTGGATGGCATGTTAGATATGATGGCAGGAGTTCAAATCTTCACTAAGATTGATATGAAGAGTAGGTATCATCAAATTAGAAGTCGCTTAAGAGATGAATGAAAAACAACATTTAAGACCAACGATAGACCATACGAGTGGCTTGTCATGTATTTTGGCCTTTCTAGTGCACCAAGTACTTTTATACGAGTAATGATAGAAGTGCTTAGGCCTTTTATGAAAGAAATCATGGCTATGTATTTTTTATGAAATCCTTATTTATAACAAAACTAAGGAAGGGCATTTAGATCACCTTATTCAAGTTTGTACCACCCTAAAGAAAAAAAGTTTATATGCCAATGTCAAAAGGTGTTCTTTCTTTATGGATTGAATGGTTTTTTTTAGGCTTTATAGTGTCAAGTGAGGGAATCTTTGTTGATACCTAAAATTAAGGTCCAAGTGATTATAGATTGGCCATAACCTAAGAATATTCATGAGGTTTGTAGTTTTCTTAGGCTCATAACTTTCTATCATCATTTCATCAAATGATTTAGCACCATCTTGTCTCCTATCATAGATTGTTTGAAACAAGATGAGTTTCAATAAAGTAAAGCAGTTAAAAAGACATTTAAGAAAGTTAGGAAGAAGATGATAGAGGTCTAGTAACGCGGCTTCCTAATTTTACTATGGTGTTTGAAGTAGAATATGATGCCTTAAGAGTTGATACAGGTGGAATACTTAGTTAAGAACATCATTATGTAGCTTACTTTAGTAAGAAACTTAATGAGTCAAATAAAAGTACTCAACTTATGATAAAGAATTTTATGAGGTAGTTTAGGCCTTGTGTTATTAGCATCATTATTTGCTACCATAAGAGTTTGTTCTTTACTCTGACTATGAGGTCCTTCACTATCTCAACTCTTAAAAGAAGCTCAACCATAGGCATAGTCGTTGGGTTGAGTATTTGCAAGCTTATTAATTTGTATTAAAACATAAATCTAAAATGGAGAATAAGGCGACAAATGCCTTAAGTTGCTGGGTAACACTATTATCCTAATAAGTGTTGAAGTTATTGGATCTAAGAGACTTAAAGAAAAGTATGAATCTTGTCTAAAATTTTAAAAAAATATATAGGACATTAAGAGATGAGAGTAATTATGTTGTAGATGGTAATTACTTTCAGGAAGGGTATTTTTTTTTATAATAAACTTTGTATCCTAAAAACATTAGTGCATGATTTTTTGATGTAGGAGATTCATTCTAGAGGTCTTTGAAGATACTTTGAAAGAAATAAAACAATTAAAGAGGTGAAATGTTAGTTCTTTTGGTCTAGCTTAAAAAATATATAGTTAAGTTGGTAGGTCAATGTCGAACATGTCACTAGCTAAGCATAGAAAACAGAACATTGGTCTTCACATTTTATTGCCTATCCCCACTTGTCATTAGCAAGATGTAAGTAAGGATTTTGTGCTTAGGCTTCCACATACTGCAAAGAAGCATGATTCTATCTTTATAGTTGTCGATCGCTTCTTTAAAAAGACCCATTTTATACCTCGTACTAAGACAAAAAATGCTTCTAAAGTTGCAAAACTTTATTTTGACGAGATTGTCAAGTTGTAAAGTGTTTCCTAAGCCATAATCTCAGATAGGGATGCTAGATTTATGAATTATTTCTAGAAAACTCTTTGGCATATAGTGGGAACTAAGTTGAAGTTTTTTAGTGCCTATCACTCCCAAACTGATAGTCAAATCAAGGTTGTTAATAGAAGTTTGGCAATCTTTTGAGATGTCTAGTGTGTGATCATAATAGAAATTGGGATTTGAATTTTCCTACAACCTAATTTGCCTATAAGAACTTTATCAAGAGGTCGATAGACATGAATCCTTTTAAAGTTGTATATTGTTACAAGCCTAGAAAACCTTTATACCTTCCTCTCATGTCTCATGTTAGAGTGTTTGAGTCTGCCATGTCATTTGCACATAGAATTCAAGATTTGCATGTTGAGATCACTGAGCAGATTCAAGCAAGTAATGCGCAATATAAACTTTGAGATTATTTACGTAGACGACACAAATAAATTTAATGTTGGAGACTATGTTATGATATGGATTAGACCCAAACAATATCCTTGGATAACTAATCGATAATTGCATGCACGTGTTGCTAGGCCATTCAAAGTGCTATAATGGGTTGTTCAAATGTTTATATTATTGATTTACCATTTGATTTTAGAATTAGCTCCACTTTAACATTGAGGATCTAGTTGCATACTAGAAACCACATCATATTCCAAATGATCCATTTGAAGCGCCACTGAATTCCCTTAATGGTGATCCTATTGAAACATCTACCCCTTTCACTTTAATAACAACATAAAAGGATAATATTAATGTTATTCTAGATGAACAAGTTGTTTTAATCACGGATGATAAAGTTCAATGGTAACTAATTTGTTGGGTAGGCCAACTTAATTTATATTGCACTTGAATCACTAGAGATACATTATAATAAATAATCTAGATCTCTAGGAGTACTATCAGATTCGTTTAGAGCTATACTCGACAAGATTGAGTTTCTCCAACCTCGAGAGAGTTGATGGAGACACCAGACCCACATAGCAAATTACACGAATATATAGACAAATACGGTAAAAGATAGCCCAACCTATCACTTTTTGGTTGGGAGACTGAGCCTATATAGATCTCTTTCATTGTCTTTGTTTTATTTATTTGGATTATTTATATTAGATAGTTTTAATTTGTTTTATTTATTTGAGTTATTTATGTTAGACATTTTTAATTAATGGGATAAGCCTAATAGTTGGATGTTTTAGGATTATGAGATTTATATGTTTACCTTTCAATTTATAAGATAATTTTAAAGAATTGAATAAAAATTAAGGATTATTCCTGCTCTAAATTGTCTCCTCTTCCTAGCTTTCTTTGCTTTTAATTCTTGGGTTTTTTTCCCTTCATTTATTTCTTTTTATTATTGTCAAGCATCAGTTTTGCCATCAAAATATACGTATAGAAAATGCAAGGGCTTGAATCTTGATTACTCAAGCAAACAAACACTATTTTCGAATAACTAGGGTATTTGTGTTGTTGTACCAAATATTCTTTTTAAATTAATTTCCTCATATTATATATATATATATCCTTGACAAAACAAAACGATTATACAATAAACATTATAGAATAAACTTTATGACTAGTTAATAATTAAAGTCTATATTTATATATCTTAAAATTAATAATTATATAAGTTTTTATATTAGTTAAAATATATGTAAACGGATATGTTAATATTATATCTATATATATATATACAGACACACACACACCTGGAGTTCGGAAGAGTTGGGAAGCCGTCATCGCGAAAAAAGATGGAATAAAAAATTGCAGGCGTGATGGAGCTAAAGAAAATAACAATTCAAAGAAAAATAGATGCCAACAGCACACTACGAAAGAGAGAGTTGGACTTTTACTGCCTTGGACACCAATCAAGTGACTAAACAATGAAATAAACTGTTGAACCGAGAAAAACGAGGGGAAGAACAACTCCTGAATTCCAATGCTTAATTCCACACTTGGAGGCCGAAGGGAGGATTGTGCAATTCATCCTGCAAAAGTTTTTTGTTTTTTTACTACAGTAACTTGAAGTTATTATAATTGTAATATTTTGAGTATATTTAACAAATTATCATCAATTGGTTAAAGGAAAAGAAAAGAACATACACACATATAATAAATTTATAAAACAGCACATATATAATAAATTTCCATATTAAAAAGGAATATCAATCCGTAAAGATTTTTTTTTAAATAGTTTATTGATAAATCATATTTTAATCATTATGGCTTCAGTTACTTTAAACTAATAGCTATATGGGTAATTTCAGTTAGTGATTATAAATTGTTATTTAATTATATTTAATTAAGTGAAATTACATTAAAATGTAACTTAGCTTTTATATTTCTAATTAATTATATAGTTAATGAAAGTTAAACTAATATTTATTTATACCATATAGATGGAAGCATCATAAGAAAGATAAAAAGCACGAACAACCAAAAATTATATCAAATAAAGTCACCACACAAATAATTTCATTTCAAAATTTTATTACTGAAAATTTTTTCTTCATGTAGTCTTTCTTTTTAACAGATTTAAAACTCTTTAAAAATATCTAAAAATTCACCTAAACAAATTAAAAATCCAAAAATTAAAAGAAAATGCAATAAAAGTCACCACACAAATAATTTCATTTCAAAATTTTATTACTGAAAATTTTTTCTTCATGTAGTCTTTCTTTTTAACAGATTTAAAACTCTTTAAAAATATCTAAAAATTCACCTAAACAAATTAAAAATCCAAAAATTAAAAGAAAATGCAATAAAAGTTCTAAAAATACTAGGAAATCTATATAATGAAATAAAACTAGCCTAAATAACACCTTTTGAACTTATTTTAGAGGTCTTTTGGACCTGAGCTAGTTACAATAAGTGACCCATTATAAAAATGGGTATGTAAAATCTTATGAAAAAATTTAAACATGGTTTTATGATTGGATTAGAAGTTACAGATTTTTTTTATTAAGTCGATGACATTATATGACCCATGCTTTTTTTGAGCTTAACCTTATCCTATTGGTCCATAAACATACTTGCAAGGTTCTTAATATAGCTCAATTATGACAGATTTATAGTTGACTTATGAGAACCACATGCAATAATCTTCTCATATTAAAGAGAACATATTTTCGAGTTTTTTTCCATCCATTCATATATGTTACCATTAAAAGTGGTGTTAATATCTTTTTATTTCATTGAGCTTTAGCATACTAGCACTGTAAAATTAGCTTACTTAGATAAAATATTTCAAGAATTAACTTTCAAAACATTCTCAATCTACATGAGAATTACTAGTCGTCAATGACTTATTCTACATCGTACTTTTTTTCACACCATTCTAATTCTCCATTCTCATTCCTCTCTTTTTTTCTCCATAAACTAAGATGAAAACAACAAATTTTACCCTTTCTTTCAACAAATGCCCCCTCCCTCATAAGTGTCAACACTATACACTTCTCTTTTATACTAAGAGTCTATGTAATATGTTGTCCATCATATACGATGTTCTTATCATATTGTCATATCATGCGTAAAAATAAATGACATGCATCTATAAAAACTACATCATATAAAACATTTTCAAAATTTATTTTGCTTATATAAAATGTAACAACACAACTTTTTTCTATAATTATCTTGGTGTCTTAATTTAGCGAGTTGAGTTTGTAAGATTTAGGGTGTTTTTTTATCTTGCGTGGTAACTTTCCTACTACTTGGTCAACACCACATTCTCACAATTGTAACTATTGATGATCATATTATGTATTTTATCATTGAAATTACAAGTTAAATAGAAGAGACTAGTGTGTAGTCGGTCCTTACTCAAATTAATTTTACGAGCAAGCTAGCTTTTTTGGATAAGTATGGTAGCATTAAAATCTCTTCATTACCATTTGAATCATTATAAGTAGGATCACTTGCCTTCACATCAAGTTTTTCTACCAAAGATTTTCTACCTAAATGACTTTGTAGCTTACAGCACTTACACATTCGATGCGCCCCAGCTCAACAAGAATATATTTTTTGGGGTTTTTTTTAAAAAAAATTCAAAAAATAGAATAAAAAATTGGATAGTAACAATTCTTGTGTCTATCTTTTTAATAAAGTAAATATCGATAGTTACTCTTGAAGCTATCTAAAATTTTATAACTTTATTTTTTCATTAAAT
>Ga0325414_1008440_pt1 | contig 10914 bp, 8 predicted proteins | sample PopdelMetagenome_8_FD_206183 | JGI IMG/M metagenome (GOLD analysis project Ga0325414, IMG submission 206183) | Populus deltoides microbial communities from Bellville, Georgia, United States - Leaf-PdKOR-R3 | ecosystem: Host-associated > Plants > Phyllosphere > Phylloplane/Leaf | place: USA...
ATATATATATATAAGGGGAAAATAGAAAAAACACCGTGAACTTACACAATGTTTTTCCTGCAAGGTTTAGATTATAGGTAATAATAAGTAATATATTTATAATATATATATATATAATAACAATAATAAATATAATATAAAGAAAAAATGAGGAAAACACTTTTGTACAATATTTTTTTTCCACGCGGTTTAGAGTATAGGTAAAGTGACAGAAGTTCATTCATAATTGAATGACAAGTTGAATAGAACAACTTGCTCTCTCTATTCCTTCTTCCAAGTCCTCCGACTTCCATCTCCCCCATACTTCCGTACCTCCATGCTTTGAATAATTCCAAACACCTTTCAATTTCTCACGAGCTTGGATTCATTGTATTTGCTATCTTACCGGTCCTCCTCCCTCCATCCTCCCTGTCTCTATCTCATTAATTGAGTATTGTCTCTCTTTGTACACACAACCTGTTTCCTGTGTTTATTACAATCATGTACACTGACTTTATTTAAGAAACAAGGGCGGTGGGGTTGAATTATTTTACTTTTAGATTATTAATTTTAAATTTTTTAATACCATGTGAAATAAAATTTTAAATTTTAAAACAAAGTTCTGTCAATAGTTTTATATTATCTATGATATTATGATGCATGACCCGAAGGAGGTAGTGGTTAACTCTTCATTCCATGCGATACCCTTTTAACCAATCCAATTGATGTGGTTTCTCAATGCCGATCACCTGGTGAAACTGCAATTCAATTCCGGCTTCTATGCTTTCAAAACAAAAGGACAGTCATGCCCCCCATCCATCGGTTAATTTAGAAGTGTTTAAAAATATAGTTTTTTTATTTATTTAAAATACATTATAATAATAATTTTTTAGTACAATCAAATTAAAACAATCTAAGAAACGTGTGTTTACGTGTATGTGTTTGTGTGTGTGAGGGGGGAGGGGGGTATTGTAAACTTTCATGTGGATAAAAAGCATGCACAATCCTGTCTTGTCTATATGATTATGTCATGAATTCGTGCTCGAAGGAAGGAAGACAAAAACAAGAATTATTCAGTTGACCATTTGGTTTTTCTTTTTTAATGTTATTAATATGCATATTCACATTAATTTACTAGTGCACCTCGACTAATTTTACAAGTTTTGAAATTAACAACTATATAAGTTTTAATAATTTTAAAATTTATATCACTCGAACTGATAATTTTTAAAAAATCAATTTAAAATCTAATTAAAATTTTATCAGTTAAACTATACCCTTTAAAATTTTTCTTTTAGGTAATTAAATCGAGTTGTTGGGGTTATATATCATATTTGAACGAATCAATGTCTCATTCCACAAGAAACACATCACCACCCTTGAAAACACGGTGTATAGCAATTGCACTAGAACGCGCTACGCTCCTGGTAGCAACATTTTTTTTTTAATATGAAAAAAAACTTTGATGAAGTCAAGAAAAAAAAGTACGATGATCGGGATAAATAAAGGACAGAAAAGGAGAGGTGACATTAACATCCAGGGTTAGCGTACCCTATTTCGGTTGAGGGATCATCTTTTGTTCTCATCGCCAGCACAGACAAAAACACCTCAAAATCATTAAAAAAAACACAATAATTAAAAATCTCAAGAAGAGTCGATCCAGCTTTCTCTTTCTAACCAAGAATATCAAAAACCTGAACACCCAGAAATCAGTCAAAACCACATACTTCACTTGACTATATTAGTGTTCATCACCTGTAACAGTACTTTCCCGTGGTCTTTTCTTTTAGCAATTCTTGAAAACTATGACGAAGCCCAATAATTTCTTGCAGAATCTGATGAAGCCTTTCAAGCTCAACTCAAGCAAAGGTAATTAAGAAAACCAGTCCATTCTCTTGGATTAAGTTCTAAGATGCTATGTGCATGACCCATTGATGATCTAACTGCTTGGTTTCTTGGTATGTGATTTGTTTGACCAGAGGGACCAGAAGAGGAGGACTTGGAGAAGATTGCTGAACAGGAACAGAAGCAGTTTTCTTTTGAGACTTTGCTCTCTGCTACCAAAGATTTTCACCCAACTCACAAGCTCGGTGAAGGTGGATTTGGACCTGTATACAAGGTAAATATTTCTCTTTAATTGGGTGTGTTAGTGAATCCCAATTTCTGTTTGGTCAAAAGAATTCGAAGAGTTATCATGCTCTTTTTGGTTTTTCCTTTCAAGAGTTGATGTTTTTTTTTTCTTCCTGTGCTTGAGAGGAAGAATTGATGGTTATTTGTATCAGTTTATCATTATTATTTTTTTTAATAAATATTGTTGTCATTATATTGTCTGCCACCGCGTTTTGGATCCTTAACACAATCATGCATATAATTGGTATCACATAGACATATAGCCTATATAACGTTAACAAAATGGCATTTGCTACATCAAGTTCTGCCAATTCTGTCTAGAATGTTTCGTGTTATTGAATAAGACTTTTTGAAATGAGACTAATTGTGGCCACTAGCCATGAAGAAAAACAATCAACCTGATTATCCAACTGCGCGAAACAAGTTTAAGATCTTGTAATTTAAAGGGTTATACTTGTATACTAATGAGAATAGATGCTCTCGGTGCGGAATTAGTTAGAGGATATTTTTCGTTATATAACTTGTTCAAGGGGAAAAGGCCTATATCTCTGTTGGCACGCGCGCGCGCGCGCGCACAGGAAGCTAGCAAGTTATTCCAATCTTCTGTAGATCCTGAACTTTAATCCCAATCTTGACGAGGCAAGGGTTCCTAGATCTCTAGGAAGGGAAAGAAGGCGATTGAGTGTTCTTCTAACTCTGGAATGTTTTAAATAGGGGAAGTTGGATGATGGGAGAGAGATTGCAGTGAAGAAGCTGTCTCACAGTTCAAATCAGGGGAAGAAAGAATTCATGAATGAGGCAAAGCTATTAGCACGAGTCCAGCATCGAAATATTGTAAATTTGTTAGGATATTGTGCACATGGTGTGGAAAAGCTACTGGTTTACGAGTATGTTGCCAATGAGAGCCTTGACAAGCTTCTGTTCAGTAAGTGCCAGTTAAAAGTTTGTTATTCTAGGATTCCTTTTCCTTTTCATGTTTTGTGACATTACTTTCCCACTTGCTCTTCTATGAGATGAACTAAGTTCAATTGAATAACACTAGCATGTTTAAGTTTCAATCTCTTCTCCTACAATTGCTCAATGATTATTTATGTTTTTGCAAAACGTATTTAAAGAAACTTGGATTATTTTTCTCAATTTGGGGTTATTAATGATTTTTAGACCTTTGAAAGTTGTAGCAGATCTATATTATCAAGTGTTTTCTTTGGTGGATAGAAAGGAATCATGTTGTTATATGGATTCAGTTTCTAAAGCAATTTGATCTGATGAGTGGCCTGACTAGATTAAATTAACCAAACATTTCCATGACAACCAGCATTTTGTTTCCAAAGGACCTGTGATGCTGAATTAGGGGCGCACATTCATGTTCTAAATTTTGGTGCCAAGAAACTAACAACAGATGGTCAAGACAATATCATGTTCTTCATTACACGACTGTTTAAAAAAAAAAAGGTTTTACTTTCAACTGATCTTATTTTCTTAATTTGTTTTGTGATTAAAATTCCAACGTTTGTTTTGATTTGTTTATTTATTTCTAGTCATGACCTCTGGTTTGAGAATTAAATATTCGTAAGACAGATGATTTTCTTGCTCTTCACCTGTTCCAGCATTGTGGACCCATTCCTGAAAGACCTTGTTAAAATCATCGTTGCATAAATAAGTTGTGTCTTTGTCAGCTTGTTCCACCTTGCGAGAGAGAAAGATCCTGAGGTTTTGACTTATCTATTTCTAAAAGTTTGATTTTGAACATGAGTGCCCCGGTCAACTGGGAATTTTTGTAGCATGCCTCTTTTGACCAGTTCTAGCCCAACTGTAGAGGCTGTGTGATCGTAATCTCATCCCTCACTGACTTCATAAAAAGAAAGAGAGAAGGAAGAAGGAGGTCTTCAACCTGCCTCTAACCAATGAGTTCTAAATTATTACATGATAAAAAAGCACAAAATGATGGTTGTGCACTTGATATTTTGTTGACATTGCTGTGCCCCAATCAAAATAGTTATAGTGATGATTTTCATGCAGAATCTGACAAAAGAGGACAGCTTGATTGGAAGAAGAGATATAATATAATAATTGGCATTGCTCGGGGTTTGCTTTACCTTCATCAGGATTCTCACAGTTGCATCATCCACCGTGACATCAAGGCAAGCAATATTTTACTGGATGACAAATGGGTTCCTAAGATTGCTGATTTTGGCATGGCCCGTCTGTTCCCGGAAGATCAAACACATGTCAACACCCGTGTTGCCGGTACCAAGTATGTTTTCAAATTTCGACCACCATAATAGGGGCCATATTTTTATGATTTGAACAGAGTCTGATTGCTTGGTATAAAGTTTGTGAATGATATAATAATTGGCTTATGATTGGCAACAGCGGGTATATGGCTCCAGAGTATGTCATGCATGGACATTTATCGGTGGGGGCAGATGTATTTAGCTTTGGGGTTTTGGTTCTGGAACTGATCAGCGGCCAAAGAAATTCAACATTTAGTCAACAGCATGTTGAAGCACAGAATCTACTTGATTGGGTAAGGACATGGTTTGTCATTTAACTAATTCATATTGTGGCGTTTTGTGGTGTTGTAGGTTTCATTTAACTAATTCATATCATGGCGCTTTGTGGTGTTGTAGGTTTCATTTGTCCATATTTGTTTATGAATTTCAATATCGTTGCTGGTTTGAGACTTCAACCATCTTTTTTGCCTTCTTTGAATTTGGTTTAGGAGAAAATTGGAAACAAAAATTTGGCTGATAACTTGTTGACATACAGGCAAAGTTACGTCAAGTTAATGTTGTTAGAATTGTGAAAGAAGTACTCAGTAAATTCATTGAATGAACTCATTCTTAAATTCTGCCCACTGCTCCTGGTAAGGTTTTTTTTTTTTTTGATCCTATAGGCCAAAGATAACTTAATGTCGAAGATAATAATACATCAAGAAAGTCAAAATTGCAACACAATCACTAAGTTTTGAAGTGTTCTCACATAAGAAACCTTTTTCTTATTTTCTGGGCGTAAACCAGGAAAAAAGAAAGGTAAATATTGTTTGATCTTGGGAAAAGCTATAAAATCCAAAATGACATCAGATAGTATAAATATGCTGATTTGGGAAGAGCCTACGGCCTACCTATAGGATTCGATGGAATTGTAGTGAATCAAAGCTGGCTTTGGGAAATTGTTTCAAGCTGAGGTGCCCGGATTATTTTCAATTAATATGCATGGGCAACCTTGCATATCTGTTCTGAAATGACTTGTCTGCTACTACTTGGAGAAGCACCTGTGGAATTATATATTTCTATTATTGTGTTTTCCAGCATTTCGCATGGTTTAAAGCTTTGTTTTGCTGTTGGCGCAGGCATACAAGCACCACAAGAAAGATAGGAGTTTGGAGATTATGGACCCAGAATTAGCATCCTCAGCAGTCACCGAAGAGGTGAAAACATGTATTCATATAGGGCTGCTATGCACACAAGGTGATCCACAGTCGCGGCCGCATATGCGACGTATTGTTGTCCTGTTGTCAAGGAAACCTAGCAATCTAGAAGAACCAGGCAGACCTGGAGCTCCTGGTTCTAGATATAGGAGATCTCGGAGGCCAGGAGGAATGTCCTCAACTGCTGGAACATTCGGTACTGCTGGAACATTCGGTGAATCTGATTCCCGTACATTTAATTCAAGCTCAAATACTAATACTGCCACCGCGTCTACCTCAGCTTTGAGAGAAACGCCCCCTTGAAGGCTAAGCATATTTTAATAGGAATTATTTTCTTATTCTTTTTGTAATAAAGGAGTGTGTAAATGTTAACGGAAAGTTAGTGGTTAAATAGAAGCAATAGTGATGACTCCTGGTTATTTATTAGATGGAAAACAGCATTCACAAAATAGATTTTTTTTTCTTCGGTTTAGTTTTTATTACAAAAAAAATAATCAAAGTAGTTTTTTTTCTAAGTAAACTGAAATCAAATTGAAATTAATTCAAACCGACTGGTTTCGGTTCGGTTATTTTATATTAAAAAACAAAAATTATATTGTTTTTTTAGGTTTTTTTTATAACTTATAATAGGTTTGGTTTCAGTTTGGCTCGGTTTTTTTTTGTTAGGGTTCGGTTTGGTGTTTTTAGTTTCGGGTTTATAAAATCAAAACCAAACCGGTTAGTATTTTAAAAATTTCAATTGATTTAATTTGGTTTTTTTCATGGTTTGGTTTTTTTAATAATTTTTTTTTCTAATTTTCTTGGTTTAATTAATTTTTTTTTAAAAAAAATTCACCCTTACAAAATAGTCTGTTGGATTTTTTTCTGTTACGAGAGAGGTAGAGGAGGAGAAGAAAATGAGGTTTTGAATCGCTGGTATCATGGAGGCCAATGTGTCACTGCACTGCAGCCCTAGACTACTTGGCAGCGAAGAGTTGCAACGCTCAAACTCTTACTAATGTGTTTCAGGAATGTTACATTGTCGCTGCGGCGATAAGATGTTCTTTTGTTGAAACCAAACGTTATTATTAACACTTACCATATTAACATTATCAAGGCTATCCCATCAACACTCCCCATATTAACATTATCAATTATAATAATAGTAAAAAAAACTAAAGAGTATAGACATTCTTAAAATAAATATTATTTATTGGATAGTGTTTTATTTTATTTTTTTACTTTTTTTATTCAGTTTTTTTTTTAATTTTACCCTTTAACAACATTTTTTTAAAATTTTATTGTTCAATATTAGATTGTTTTGACAATTATGATTCGTGTTTTTTTTTCTTTCCTGTTGGGTTGTATATCGATCTCATAAATTTAGTTTTTTTTTCGATTTCAACCTTCGATATTAGATCTGTTGGAAGTAAAGTTTTGCAAAAAAAAATTTCAATTTGCTTTCTATGGGATCATCCTGATCTCATGACCTAAGTTACGCGTTAAATCGTAGATAAAAACATAAACTCTAATCTCATACACATTCCTAGCGGCAAGTTGTAAACTGTGAGTATTATCGGTTAACAAGAATAAGGAGTAACAGATGACCTAAACGGGTTAAATTTGTCTATACATAATTCAAGACGCATGTCTCGTGATTCCACTGAAAACTGAGGATGCATCCTGTTAAAATATTTCTAGGCTTCACCACAAAAAAGATGCACCATCACTTTATCCATCGTGTCATGTGAATGATGCCATGTCATGTGCTCATCGGTATTTGGAGACACAAATAACCTTTACAGTCTAGGTATGACTGAGAAGTATTTATGTTTTCTATGTGCAACAAGAGTCTTTCCCCTGCCAATTCTGGATTAATAATGAGCATGCTCACATGTTCTACACTTGGTTAACTTTGCATTTTCAAAGTAGTATAACATATAGAAGTTTGGACATATGTCAATTTTCTGGTATCATAGGTCGAAGGGTTTCATTATGGATTTAATAGCATAAAAGTTTTCTTTCAGTCTATTCCCTTTAGGTAAAATACTTTTAGCCAATTCTATAATTTTGTTATAATCGGCCTCACTCGACCCATGATCTAATTTGATGGTAAACACCTATGCAACTGCTAATAATTTGTTGTGATTTGTATACTCATCCCATAATGGTTCATCAAAATCTCTTAAAATATATAAAAAATATAGTCGCGTCTATATTAGTTCATAACCCAAGTCGCGAGTTTGTCGGGCTAACCTAGGATGACTCAAATTATTATTATTATTATTTGCTTTTTTTAATTGTTTATTTTTTTATTTTATCATTCGACAATAAGTTGTTATAAAGTTGTGCTTCACAATTTTTTTGATTTACTTTTTATGGGGCAATTTTATTTTTATCACTCGGGGCATGAGTTTGTGGAGTTAACCCATATTATTATTATTATTTTATTTTTTTAAAATCATTTTCTGATTTCTTCGCCCAACAATGGATTAGTTTAAAGATAGGCTTCATGATTTTTGTTATTTGTTTTTTATGGGGTAATCCCGTTCTCATTACTCGAGTCGTAAGTTTAGCTGGTTTGAAATTAAACTTTATGATTTTTTTTATTTGCTTTTTATGAGGTAATCTCGTTCTCATTACTCGGGTTGTAAGTTTAGCTGGTTTGAAATTAGGCTTCATGATTTTTTTCAGTTTGATTTCTATTAAGTTATCTCAATCTTATGATTCAAGACGCAGATTTACCGGGTTAACCCAATACGACACAATTTTTTTCTTTACTTTTTATTGTTTTTTTTCCCTTCAACAATGGGCTACTTGAGATACATGCTTTATAATTTTTTTTCCAGTTTGATTTCTATAAGGTAATCTCGCTGTAAAGGTTCAGTTCAAGAATTTGGTTGGTTGTGAATTATTTTTTTATTTTTCACAAGGTAATCTCATTCGCACGACTTAGTTCACAAGTCTAGTCAGTTTACCCGAAATGACTCAAGTTATTATTTTTTTAAATTATATTTTTAAATTTTTATCCTTAAATACGTTTTCTTATTGAAAATAAAGCTTTCTAATTGAATTTATTATGTTTTTTTACGGGGCTACAGGTTAATTACTTCAGTCCTAGATTCTGCAAATAAAGTAAGCTAATATGAGCTAATTTGACATGTCACTATCTCACCATTAAAATGTCGTGTCCCAGCATTTAAAAAAAATTTCGTATTTTTATATATTTTTACTATATAAAAAGATATAACTGACTTACGGCATGGCTATCTGGTCTCGTCCTAGAGGAAGTACACAAGGACGCTTATGTAACCAAGCAAAGAAGCAGGAGAGGTTCCGTGCATCTCAGAGGGGAGAACAGAAAGTGGGCACAAGAAATATATCACCGCCCTTGGTTCTGAATTAACAAAAATTTGTTCCTGGCCAGCCAAATTATTCGTCGAGCCAAACAGAGCCTCCCTTTCTGTCTATTTGTTGCTCGATGTACTAATCCAAACGACACCTCGGATCAAGAAAGGGACCAAATTTACTCGACCTTGCGTTCCTTTTTCACGTGTACTTGGACGAGTGCTTCTTCTTCTACTTTCATCAATTTTTCCCCCATCGCCTCTTTCTTTCTTATTTTTATTATCTACCCCCTTCCATCCCCATTTTTAATATAAGTTCCGTCACTGCTTCTTCTTCTTCTTCTTTTTTAATTTTTTTTAATTTTCCATTTAATTGGATAGTTGCAGAGAATATATCTGAGGATTCAACTTACAGTTAATATCCATGCTTAAAACAATTATATACGAATATCATTGTCATTCCTAAACACTGATCCCTGATGGTGCAAGAAGTCCGGTCATTTGTGGAATTTCAACAGCAAGCTCAACAACTATTCGATTTCTTACAAGATTCGTGTCAGATTTTAACTGGCTTTAGAAAGCAACTTTCCCAGCGATTATTCCTATCTCCAATAAGAATACAACACGTTCGTAACTCTATTTCATAGGCAATAAACATCTCCTTGTTGTGGAAACACCATTTAAAAAAACAGGGACAACATCGTAAATTCAAATAGCATAAATCTAAAATCCCCAATCTAGCCGCTTCCAGGTCATCAATCCGAGTCCTTCCCTTCTAAGCAAACCGAAACCGTCCGATCAAAACCAAAAAACACAATCCCCAACCGCTAGATCCTGCATCAACCCCTCGTCTTTCTTCACTTTCCTTTCCTCTCCATCCAATCCTCAAGAAAACCCCTCCTTTTTAAATCCAACCCTTTACCCCCTTTCCTTTCTCCACACCAAACACACACAGTTCCTTCGATCTCCTTCTCTTTTAGAAAACATTTGTCTGTTTCCATGGCTACCATCACTGAAGATTCTACTAACCCCCAACCTCCTCCTCCAGCACCAGCAGCAGCACCACCAGCTCCACCCCAACAACAGTCACAGCAACAATCCTCCACTCCCCCTCAGTATCCTGAGGTGACGATTTCATGAGATGGCGATCGATATTATTTCTTCGTTTATTTCCAGTTCTGTCTGGTTTATAATGTGTTTTTTCCCTTCTGTTTCCAGATGATTATGGCGGCTATTGAGGCATTGAACGAGAAAGAAGGGTCAAACAAGACATCAATTTCGAAACAAATTGAGTCAACACACCCCGATCTGCCACCTGCACATAGCACACTCCTCTCCCACCATTTGAATAAGATGAAGCAAAGTGGTCAGCTTGTTTTGGTCAAGAATAACTACATGAAGCCTGACCCCAACGCTCCCCCGAAGAGAGGCAGAGGCCGCCCTCCCAAGCCTAAGCTTCCAACCCCACCAGGAACTGTTTCTGGACCTCCCAGGCCACGTGGCCGCCCTCCCAAACCAAGGGATCCTTTCGCGCCAGTGGCTTCCCCTAAGAAGAAGACGACAAGTACTGGAACTGGGAGGCCGCGTGGTCGTCCACCTAAGAACGCTAGTACGGCGGTTCCCGCTGCGAGTTCTGGTGGTGCTCCACCCAGCGGTGCGCGGAGAGGAAGGGGGAGGCCGCCTAAGGCGAAGCCAGCCGTGGCACCCGTCGCTGGCTGAGTGGAATTAGAGCAAGGGAGAGAGGAGAGATAGGAATCAGCTTCTTTAATCTTTTTTTTATTTTTTTCCTTTTTAACTTCTTTTCTTTTAGGTAGACAAGGGAACTACTAATTGATGTTGTAGCCTAAGCTTTAGCGTTCTTCTTCTTCTTCTTCTTCTTTTTTTTTCTAAGTTTTGAATTTAGTTTCAATTAAAATGTGGTGAGCGGTATTGTAATGTTGAGCTTGGAGGGGAAGGTTGGATTATGTGACCTTTGTAATTTTAATTTAATTTGCCTTGTAAATTTGATCAGTGGCCGTGTATGATCTTGCTGTCGTTATCTCTCTCTCT
>Ga0325414_1008441_pt1 | contig 10914 bp, 5 predicted proteins | sample PopdelMetagenome_8_FD_206183 | JGI IMG/M metagenome (GOLD analysis project Ga0325414, IMG submission 206183) | Populus deltoides microbial communities from Bellville, Georgia, United States - Leaf-PdKOR-R3 | ecosystem: Host-associated > Plants > Phyllosphere > Phylloplane/Leaf | place: USA...
AAGAATCTTCGCAAAGCATGGAAACACAAGCCATCCCTGGTCAATAATTTGATCCAACAAAAACATGAAATATTGACCCACATGATCCTAATTTGTACTTAGAGTACAATGATTCAGGATTAGCTAGGTAATCAACTCTCCCTTTCTTCAACCTTTAACGCATCAACTTGCTCTTTATTGCGGCCATGTTACTAACCCAACGTTTTGTGCACTCCATACGCCCATATGCGCGCGCGCGCGTATCCATGCACGGGGGGCTCTCACACGCTTCGCGTGACATTTTATACTCTTTGTCGTTCCTCTTAAAAAATTCGTATCGACCAACAAACCCTTTGACTTGCAGCCAAAGGTAGAGAGAGAGAGAGAGAGAGTGGGAGAAAGATTTTCCCGCCTTCACATGCAAAATTCGCCTTTTTATTTATTTGACTCTCTCTCTCTCTCTCTCTCTCTCTCTCAAACTTAATGAAAAGAATATTCAATAGATAAATTATTACAGTGGGTTTTTTTTATTTTTTGACTACCGGGAAGAAAGCTCTCGACTCGGTGCGAGACTTCCCATGATAATTAAAACCGCCATTGGATAAGGTAGTAAATAAAGTATTTATTAAAACACTAATTGCTTGTGAATGGAATTTGATTGTTTTTTTTTTTATATATTATTATTAATTTATTATTATTATTATGAACTAACTAAGACTTAGCTGCACAGTGATAGAGTAAGTGCAGAATGTGACAGCTCTTTTCAAATGTTTTTCCCGCTTAAAAATATTTTAAAAATAATATTTTTATTTATTTTTAATATTAGTATATTATTTCAAAGCAAGAAAGAATTTCAAAAATTAGCGAGACTGTTATTCAACCGCTGCGCTTAACAGTCACTGATTGTTTGTTTGAAGGTGTGTTAAATATTATTTTTTAAAATGTATTTTATTTGAAAATATATGAAATATTTTTTTAAAATTTTTTTTTAACATTAATTTATTAAAATAATAAAAAAAGAACTTTTATTTCATAAAAATTGCTTATTATTTTTTTAATAGGAGCTCTAGATGATGCAAGGCAAAGATGGGTGAAGAGGAATTCGTGTCCTTCGATTCCTCCTCTGATAGATTTCTCATATGCCAAGACAAACACAGCTTTCTCACCCTATTGCCAGATTCAATCCTGGTCGTCCAACGTTTTATGTACTGTTTGATGACATGGCAATGAAAGATACCTGACCAGGAGCAGCAGCAGCGATGCAGATGTGTGATTGCCCTTTTCTTAGGTTGGATTTGGGCCCAGCCAAGGTCAGGGGCACCCTGTTTTATATTCCATGGCCCTTGTGGTTGTTCTTTCGTGACATTACTACCCTTTATTTTTTCTTCTCCCGTTTTACTATTCCATATTAAAGTATTTTATTTGGAGATGCGATGATTTCTTTTTAAAGGTATAATATTTTTTAAAAACAAAATATACCTTTAAAAGTTATAAAAACATGTTTTTTATAAAAAAAAAGAGTATAAATTACCTCTCATCCAAACACAGACTAAAAAATAAATTACAGAAAAAAATTCATATTATTTTAATAAGAATAAATACATAATTTGGCTATTTTTTTAACTAAACAAATTAAGAGTGTTTCAATTACATTTTCGATTTTTAACTAAAAAAGATCCCCATCTCTTTAGATATTAATACTCAGTCAATAAAATATTATAAAACACAAATTTAGAACATCTAATATGTTTAATTTAGAATCAAAATTAATATGTAATTACTATATTACTATTACTATGCAATATTTGGTTTTACCGTGCATTGATGAAGGAGTGTTCTTAGCATTAAAAAAAATCTAAAGATCAATGGCTACACACTCTTAAGGGCATAACTGTCAATGCGATGCAATGCCACTCCCGTTTTGGGCCCGGGCTTTTCCCAAAAACGAAGATCACCGCCTCACGCAAAAGCTAGGAAGACAAAAACGCCCCTCTCAGTCCAAAAGGGACAGACAACTCCAGTCCATCCAAAGCTAACTCATTCTCGTTGACTCAACCACTTTTTCCTTACAAGCCCACATAACACACATTCATTTCAATGCTGAACGTCAAAAATACCAGTCTGACGCTTTGCCACGTGGCTTGCCCAAACTTGACCCCACATATTATCCTCTGGCTCCTTGCCGGGACCCCACAAACCCGTAGCTAAAAATCGCCAGGTGTAACCGTCAACCAAAAAACAACAACTGCACCCAACAGATCACCGAAACAGAAAAACAATTTTCAAATTCACTCTCTCAAAAACTCTCTCCCCCCTCCCTTTCCTCCCTCTATGAAATAAAAAAAGAAAAGAAAAGAAAAGAAAATCAACAAGTCTCCTCACTCTCTCGCCCCCTACACTTTAGTTACTTTCTCTTTGAAACTTGAAAAGAGAGATTCAATTTTCTCTCTCATTTTCTCTGTTTTTCTGAGCTTCCAAACAGAAAGTGGAGGAGAGATAGAGAGAGGAGACTATCAAATGTGATGGGAAGTGGACTCTCCACACTCTTCCCTTGCTTCAAACCGCCAAACAACAACCAACAGGACTTGATTTTCACTGCTTCTGAGCCGTTAGATGAAACCCTAGGCCACTCATTCTGTTACGTCCGATCTTCTAACCGCTTTCTCTCTCCTACTCCCTCCGATCGCTTTGTCTCTCCTTCCCACTCTCTCCGTTTCTCACCGGCCCGGCCCGTACCCGAAACCGGCTTCAAGTCCATTTCCGGTGCTTCCGTTTCTGCTAACACCTCCACTCCTAGAACCGTCCTCCAACTTGACAATATTTACGACGATGCCATTGATGTTATTAATTCTTCGAACAATACTGGCGGCTTTGTTACTTATTCTGCTGGAGGTGCAAGGGCTAATAATACTGGCAGTATTGTGAATAATGTGAATGGATTTGAGAGCACGGCGTCGTTTAGCGCGTTGCCGTTACAGCCAGTGCCACGTGGAGGGGGAGGGTTTTTTTTGTCGGGTCCGATTGAGAGAGGCGCATTGTCGGGTCCGCTTGACCCGAGTACGAGTGGAACAACCGATGGAAGTGGCGGGCGGGTGCATTTCTCGGCTCCACTTGGTGGCATTTATGTAAAAAACAAGAAGAGGAGGGGGAAGGGCATGTCGGGGTTTAAGAAGGCTATGTATCGGAATATTTCGGAGAAGAGCCGGCCGTGGGTTGTTCCGGTGTTGAATTTCGTGAACCGGAGGGAGAATTCGGGGACTGTAGGGGAGATGGAGGGGAGAGAAGAAGGGGAAAACGTGCAGTGGGCGTTAGGGAAGGCAGGAGAGGATAGGGTGCACGTGGTTGTATCGGAGGAACACGGGTGGTTGTTTGTTGGGATTTATGATGGGTTTAACGGACCTGATGCGCCGGAGTTCTTGATGGGGAATCTATATAGAGCTGTTTTTAATGAACTTCAAGGTTTGTTTTGGGAGGTTGTTGAAGAGGAGCCTCAAGATACTATTCATGTGGAAGGAATTGAAAATAAAACAGACCCATTAGTGGAAAAGAGTGGTGCAAGTGACGTGAAGGATCTAATTGTCAAAAGTGAATGCAACTTGGTGTCAAAAGCGGATCCATTAGAGGAAATTTATGTTAAAAAGGACGGCGACGGCTTATCTTGTGGAATGGAATCTAATGCGGTAAATCAGGATAGAGTGAAGAGGGTTACGTTTCAACCAGAGGAGACGGAGGGGACAGCTAGTACCCGGAGGAGGCGGTTATGGGAGTTCCTAGCGGAGGATGATCTGGAAGATGGGCTTGATCTTTCCGGGTCTGATAGATTTGCCTTTTCTGTTGATGATGCGATTAGTGTAGGTAATGCAGGGTCAGCTGTTAGCAGAAGGTGGTTACTGTTGTCAAAATTGAAACAAGGTTTGTCGAAACATAAGGAGAGAAAGTTGTTTCCGTGGAAGTTCGGATTGGAGGGTAAGGGGAAGGTGGAGGTGGAGAGTAGTAAAGTAGAGGAAAGGGTTTTGAAGAGGAAATGGAAGGCGGGACCTGTCGACCATGATTTGGTTTTGGGGGCATTGTCAAGGGCGTTAGAGGTGACTGAATTAGCGTACTTGGACATGACAGATAAGGTGTTGGATACCAATCCGGAGTTGGCATTGATGGGCTCGTGTTTGCTGGCTGTGTTGATGAGGGATGAAGATGTGTATGTGATGAATGTGGGTGATAGCAGGGCAATTGTTGCCCAGTATGAGCCACAAGAAGTTGGTTCTAGTGTGTGTGAAAATGAACTGAGCACGGAGGCAATAATTGAAACGAGATTGACTGCATTGCAGCTATCTACTGATCACAGCACAAGCATTGAAGAAGTAAGTTTTCAATTCTGGTAAATCAACTTTACTTGGCTCATCTAGTTTTATTAATGGTTGTATGCTGTCTTTGATTACTGCCGACTACCTAGTTGTATACGATGTTGACTTTATATTGGTAGAAATTCCATGGTGGGCTGGCTTTGTATGTTAACTAGTTAATAATCTTACTTTTTCCTTGAACAGTGGCTGGTGCTTAGAATCATTAGGATAATACTGGTATTGCTATTCATATATTTGCTTTGATTTTTACTATCATGTTGCACAATAAGCTCCATGAAGTTATGTGCAAAGGTGTCTAGAATTTCAGTTTAAGAAATATTTTCTTTAGATCCTTAAGCTGATCTATGAGTAACATCTAGTCATCAGGGTGTTTGTTGAGTCTTTCAAATGCAGGACGGTATCCATATCCTACAACAGTTTCATGCATTTCTGTAGTTATTTGCTTTTTTCCTTCAGTATCTTAGTGATGCCAGTTCTCTACTTGGAATGTTACTTAAATGCCCAAGGTTAGATTTTGATACTTTGATGTGGTATGACTCTTTGGTTCCACATTCATACCTTTTTGACTCTTTTCTTTCTAGTTTTGACAGTTTGGCTTTACGACTTACAATCATAGATTGGAGGGCATCTTTAGTTGTCTTTTCAAGCAATCCTCTTTCCTCGAGAACCTTGCACTAACCCTTAATGATGCCAAGAAACTATTTATCCTGTGATTTTTTAGCTCTCGATGTTGATTCCTTAATTACTAGAACTTGGGATATTAAAGCATGATCCCGGGAGAATTTATTGCTCTTTTGACCTTGCTTGTTGTATGACAAGTTGCAGGCTGACTTGTTTTTCCCTTTTTTGTTTTACCATAGTTGTTTTAAAGTGTATGCTCTATTTTGACTTGTAGATTTTAGATGTTGTAAAAAATCTCATTCTTTAACATGTGGACATGATATTTAAACAATCTGAAATTTGGAAATTATATTCTGCAGTTCCTCTTATTTTACTGTTTGCTAAACAAAAGCATTTTGCATTTGAAACTTTTATATCACAATTAAATTGTTAGAATAAATCTGCCTCGTTTTGTTTCATGTTATGGAGTGGCATGCCACATATCCTCTCCTTTTCATTGTACTTTCCCTGTTTGTTATTTTATATCTTCTTTTAGGATAGGAACACGGGAGATGCATGGAAGCTTCCTTGTAAGTTTCATTTTCATAGCTGGCCAGTGTTTGGAATGTTGGATGCTTCCTTTGTCAATCTCAATTCAATTTGTTATTTTGTTTGCATTTCCTAGTATTTGGCAGTTTCTCAATGAACGTCAATCTTTGTTTGTTGCTTAAAATTAATTGCACCAAGTATAATTTTCCCCTCCTCCAGTGGTTGTGTCCGGGTAGAAGATTTACTGCAAGGAGCAGCCTTGTCTTTGTAGACATTTGATTGGAACTTTCTTGGAAAGTCAAGTAGCAAACTGATTCTGTATCATGTGCTTATAGTTCTAGAGCATGGCCATATCTCAACAGGAGGTGACATAACACTTCCATCAAAGGTGCACAGTTAGCTATAAGCTCACCTTGCATAAATATAGAAGTTTGTTGCTTTAGTGACTGTTTGCGCTAGTCTAGTACAGTTGTGGCCTCCTTGCACTTTGGCAATCTGCTGCTTGCTAAACTAAAAGATATTATTCTTCTATGGTCCATCAAGTTGTGCTTAGGGCATATATGTTCAAGTGTGATGTAGGCTGTAATATATTAGTATATTTGTGTGATGGAATCATTTCCATTTGGTGCAAATGCTCATTACATTTTCTTGAGCTGTTTTTTGTGTTAGTTACATGAATACATAATAATTTTTCCCATCAATTCAAATTATTGTCAAAACTTGTAAATACCTCAAATCTGTCTTCTCTGTCCTTTTAAGGCTGATAGAGTAATTAAGAAGAAATTCTTATGTTGTAATTTGATGGACATTAAAGAGACTTAGTAATTTGATGACATTAAAGAGCTTGAATTGACAGATAGGATATTCTGTTTTAGAGAACTTTTTTTTTATGGTCATCACCATGTATGGAGGCTGTTAGAGTGATGGGTTCTAATGATAGGTCCCAAGGTTTGTTTGCAACTTCAAAACTAGCTGGCAGGGACACATGTTTATGTCTGGAAGAGGTACTTGTATGGAAATAGTTGATGCCTTTAACGTTGCATGAAAGTTTGAGAGCCTTGCTATTTAGCGTAGAGAATTAAGCATCTGAACTTGCTATGACTTTGCTGTTGTGGTTGAACCACACAATTACTTTATCACTGTCTTGTTCTGGAATTATTGAAGTGTGTTGCCGTATTTCCTATATTTTTGTCTGGTAGCATGAAGATTTGCCACCTGTATATATTTTCTGTGATGAGGGGTAGATATTCAAATTTCTGTTACACTTGGAAAAAAGAAAAAAAGGATCTGCTTCATCATGTGTAGCATCAATTATAACTTTTTAATCTTTATCCTGTTGTGAGTCTTGTTATTGATAGATGAAGTGGCTGATAAGTTTTCCTCTTCGCTACTTATGCAGGAAGTCATTAGAATCAAGAATGAGCACCCAGATGATAACCAATGTATTGTGAATGACAGGGTGAAAGGTCGTTTGAAGGTTACCAGAGCCTTTGGGGCTGGATTTCTGAAAAGGGTATGTGAAACAAGTTTTTAGACTCTGTTTTGCTGAAAATACTTATTAGGAAGATGTTTTCCTCCATTTTTCAGTGTGAAACAAATTATGAAAAATATTTTCCAGTTAACTCCTAAATAGTTACAATTTGGAGGAAAATATTTTAACCTTATGAAGGAGGGGAAAGTATTTTCCGTGATGCTATAACTCATGATATTCATCAACACCACCACCACCACCACCACCTCAGTCCCACCACCACCACCCACCCCACCATAATCTTCCACCACCACCACCACCACCACCACCACCACCACCACCACCACCATAACCACTATCAACACAACCATGGCCCCACCACCATCAGCCAACATCTTATTACTAATATAATTACTATTTAATCACCATCCCACCATAACTCTCTAACTCCATTACCACCACCACCTCCACTATTTTTGCCACTGCCACCACAACCACCTTGTTATTAAATTAATTATCATTTTATCATTATTGTCACAATCACCACCATTACAACAACTATTATCCTCTGACCACCACCATTATCATCAATTTTATTAGTATTATAAATGCTATAATTGTAACCATCATTAACGCTACCACAATAGCTATCAGCACTACTGCCAGCTTCATTACAATCATTGCAGTTTTTCTCATCTTATTATCCTTGATATATCCAAATGATGGAAAACAACTCATTTTTCAGGAAAATGTTTTCCTTGGGAAAATATTTTTTTGCAAAACAAACGTGCCTTTAACATAGATATTTTTCTCAGTTGAGGATCTTGTGTTATTGATGCTTATTGACTTACATAACAATTTATGTTGGCACAGCCCAAGTTGAATGATGCCTTGCTGGAAATGTTTCGAAATGAGTATATTGGCACCGCACCATACATATCCTGTTCACCTTCTCTTCATCATCATCAACTGTGTCCAAGAGATCAGTTTTTAGTCCTCTCTTCTGATGGATTATATCAGTATCTGACAAATCAGGAAGTGGTTTTTCATGTTGAGAGTTTCATGGAGAAGTTTCCTGATGGAGACCCTGCACAGCACCTGATAGAGGAGCTTCTTTCTCGTGCAGCCAAGAAAGCTGGTACACCTACTTATTTTTTTCTGCTAGTCATATCAATTGCTTGATACCACATCCACTTTTACTTGTATATAATGTGGAGAAACATTTCAGGTTCACAGAAAGCCTGGTAGAAAAATGTAGGGTACCCAATGCCCTACCCACATAATTAAAAACTTCTCTATATTAATAAGATGGGAGGTGATGTTGCGTTGTAATTTCTGCCACCCCACTTATGTGATTCTGCAAACTTGTTTAGCAGATATTAGATCAACTCTACTTTTATCTAGGGACCAGCCTTTGCTCTTCATGCTTTCCTGTTCTGCCCTCTGAATCCTGGTTTTGATATTTGCTTGCTATGTGATTGCGAATAATATTCTACAACTTGGGTCTTCAAGGGGGGTTATGGTTCTCTCACTATTCTTGTTATGGTTCTCCCACTAATCGTGTTTTCCATTTGTTTTTTTTCTTATAATATATCAAAATGCCAAGTTTGTTAAGAGATGCAAACTATTTCTGGGGATTTTCTTTGAACATTATTCATTATTTATTGATGTGGAATAAATAAGACTGGTACATTCTATTCTTCATGTTTATCATAGTTTAAGCTTTCTAGTTGATTCATGTACTGTATTTTCCAACTGTTTGAGCAGTGCTGATTTTCAACACCCATGGACTGTCTGCAGGAATGGATTTCCATGAATTACTGGACATCCCGCAAGGGGATCGCCGAAAGTACCATGATGATGTTACCGTTATGGTAATATCACTTGAAGGAAGAATTTGGAAGTCATCGGGGAAGTACCTTTAAAAGTCTTGGTGCACTGGACAGTGTTTTCCATTCCCGATGACCTTTCTACACAATATGGGATGCAGTTCCAATTCTCAAGTCGATTTTTTGGTAAGCAGTGACCCATTTTTCATGGGTCATGGAAATTTGCTTGGGGTGGTATACGGTTAACAGGGGTGAAGTCCAAATGATATGGGCAAATATTAATGCCAGGTAGCTGTCTATAGCTCGTAGATGTCCCGAGGAAATGATGGGGGTTAGCAAATGCTCTAGGAATTGAAAAAAGAAAAGGAAGTTCCTATTCCTTCTTCGTTTAGACAGATGTTTGCTCAGGTGGAGGCTTTCTCCATTCCTAGTTGCCTTCATTTTTCGTTCTTTTCATTTCATTTTTCTTCTTCTTTTAGAGCAAAAAGAAAGAGGGGGGGGGGGGGGGGGGAGATGGTTGTAATCTGGGGTTGGGGGTGGGTATACTGAACTAGGAGAATGCCTAGTTAAAGGTGAGTTGTAATTTTGAAGGTGGATTTCTCCACTGCGGTTTAATAGAAAAAAGGAGGTTTCTACACATTCCTTGTGTGGAATTTTTATCTTCTGCCTGTACAAACAAATTGTTGCAGAAGGCCACACTTCTCAGCAGCAACTGCCCCAAAGGGAACCGAAAGCTGTAATTACAGTATGAAATAAGGATGGATGTAGGGGATGAAGAAGTGAGGAGGTAGTTCTATTTCCACGGTGCGGTTTGGTTTGGCTTCCACGAGGTTCGTTCATCACATTACTTCTGATTTGAGTCATTAAATTTAATGTAAAATAGTTAGCATTCAAACAAATGTTTGGTTAAGATTAAAAAGATTGTTAACCATCTTATGTAGGCCTTTGTTATAATTAAATTGAAGGCATCATAGCAATTATCAGATTGTGCTTCAAAAATTCATTTTTGACTCAATAATTGTGATGCTTGCATGCGATGAAACACGTAATTGCAATCCAATCTTCAAGAATACAAATAATAATGATCACAAACAAAAAGAGCAGCTTGATCTATTTATTTAAACAATTAGGAAGTATCATTGAGTGCATTTGGCATGAATATAATTGCAGTTGCCTCAAAATAGCCATTAGCAAACACCATCATCGTATTTCATATATATCTCAATAACATTTTCCAGCATCCAGAATAAATTGAAACCAAACAAGCACCCACAGAACAGAAGCACCATGATGGCGCGCATCCTATTTCATCTGATGTCATACAGTAGGACGAATTTCCACGCACCATCTGGGCTGTGCAGTTACATTGCGGTTCATGCTGTAACCGAAGACGGAATCCTTGATTGCACCCAGGTTACTAAATCCTCCCGAGTGGCCACGAAATGACCTGCTCTCTCTTCACTCTGCCTAAAAGGTGCTGCAAGTTTCTTCACATGGGAATCAAATGAATTGGCTAAGCCTTGTGAGAACTTGTGAGTTCCTGAACCCGTGTGAGCTGAAAATAACTCCGGCAATTCCTCATTGCGCTGCACGAATTTGGTCAAGGTCCCCATCCACTCTTCAAGTGCAGTGTGAGCTGCACCCACTGACAGTGAGCGCACATCCAAACTCCACTCCTTTACAGTCTTGTGGTGTAAATCTGGGTATAATCCGTAAAGGGTTCCCAGATAGAGCAGCTCATGTGCTCTCCCATGAAGATCTCTCTTCCTACATATATCTATTAAGCAATTACAAAAGGGTCTTCTTGTTTCCACCACGGCGCCGCTGACAACAGCCCTAAACTCCTCTTTTAGGGTCTCAAAGCTAGTTTCTTCTTCTTCAATCAATCTCACAAGGGCAACCAACCTTGGATTAGCTTGCTTCAAACAAGCTAGGACCTTAGCAACATCCTCACTCTCATCACATAACGATACAACAGAGAGCAGGCACCCACAAAACCTATCGTCCAGCTTAACCCCTCCATCAATCGCAACATTAAAAACTTTAACCAAATCATCAATTCTTCTTGCCTTCCCTAAGCACTGAACCAAACAAGTGCAACCCATTATATTAAGCCCAACACCCA
>Ga0325414_1008444_pt1 | contig 10912 bp, 13 predicted proteins | sample PopdelMetagenome_8_FD_206183 | JGI IMG/M metagenome (GOLD analysis project Ga0325414, IMG submission 206183) | Populus deltoides microbial communities from Bellville, Georgia, United States - Leaf-PdKOR-R3 | ecosystem: Host-associated > Plants > Phyllosphere > Phylloplane/Leaf | place: USA...
TAATGAAAAATGCACGATAAAAGGACATGTAGCAGTTCTTCTGAGAGATGTTCTAGGGGCATCTCAATGAATTCATTCTTGGACCAGTAATAAGTTGCTGTTGTTTTTCCTCTATTGACATGTTTATGTTGCTATAATTTTGCTTCTATTAATTGAATAATTTGTTTTTTATTCAAAAAAAGAAATATATTTTGTTTAATGTTCAAATAAATAATGTAAGTTTATTTGATAATATATTGTTTAAAATCAATGTTTATCAATTAATATCTCTTTAGTTCAATTGTTACTGTATTTTGTTTCAACTGTTACTATATTTTGTTTTAACTGTTACTTTTTTAATTTTAAACTTATATTCTTAATTTTGATAATTTACTGTATTAATTGAACTATTACTTTTTAATTATGAACTTCCTGCCAATAATATGACTTCTAAACTGTTTCTGTTTTAAATTTAAACTGTTACTGTTTTAATTTTGAACTTGTACTCTCAATTTTGATCTGTTACTTTCTCAATTTTAATTTGTTGCTGTTTATAATCAACTGTTACTGTCTTAAATTTAAACTGTTATTGTTTTAATTTTGAACTTGTATTCTCAATTTTAATCTGTTGCTCTCTCAATTTTAATCTGTTACTGTCTATAATTTGATATCTGACTTTTGACATGTTACAATTATTTTTTGAACCTATACTATTTCAATTTGAGTTGTTACTGTTTTAACCTTGAGTTGATACTGGTTTAATTTAATTAATCTTGAACTGTTATAGTATAGAGCTGTTACAATACAGAATTGTTTTAATATAATGTATGTACGTTTATCTTATGAATTATTTTTATAGTTTTATGTTTATAGTTAAAATTTAGTCTATTTTTTAGTTTTGTGGTTCACAGATGAAAATAAATTTATTTTTTGATTTTTTTAATATTAATTTGAAAAAAACTCTATAAAAAATCTTTTATCTGATTTAACTAAATTAATAATTGATGATAGATCTGGATATTGATTTATTTCTGCCCCTGCTAAAGGTTTACCAATACTGATAGTTAAAAGAGTTACTTTGATTAAAAAAAAAAAAAATATTTGAGGGAGGTATACAACTCTAATTTTATAGTTCATCTTGAGACGATTTGTTGCTTTTAGGCAATATTTTTTCTCCCCACGGCATGTCGGTCAGACTTAAAAACCCGAAATCTACTTTCAAATCCCCAAATTCTTAATTCCTAGGGTTTCGTCTGCTTCACCTCTCTCAAACCCAAAATAATATTTAAGGTTTACGTGAAAAATGCCTCAAAGACACTCAAAAAACAACAACGATTTAGCTTTTTTCACGTACGATGAGAAGAGAAAGCTTGGTTATGGGACACAAAAGGAGAGACTTGGAAAGGATTCGATTAAGCCATTCGATGCTTGCTGTCTCTGCTTGAAACCATTTATTGATCCAATGTCTTGTCAGAAAGGTCATGTATTTTGTAAAGAATGCATATTAGAATGCCTCTTAGCCCAAAAGAAAGACATTCAAAGGTAACAGCAACTTGGGTTCGTTCTATTTTCTTAAGAATTTTTCTGCTTTGTTGTTTATGTGATTTGGATTTTTGTTTTATTTATTTATTTTTGCTTGTTGACAATAGAGGAAGATTGTTTTTGAATTTTGGTTATTGTTTTAAATGTTTATTTTTTGGACTTGGTTTAGCGGGGGATTTGTTTTGTTGGTGAAGTGAAATAGGACCTCGATGAAGTAAATTTTTAATTTAATGTAGCTCTTTTGGAGAAGTGAGAGATGATTGTTTAAATTTTGATTGAAAGGTTACAATCTGAATTGGAGATTAAATTGGGAACTTTTCTTGCGGCAGGCCATGGTTTTGTGTGTTGAGAAGCTTAGGCTCTTTTAGTTTTGTGACAAATGATGATACATGAATGTACTTGTGCTCTGATTGATTTGGGTAGTAACTGTTTGGTTGTGTGTGAGCTAAAATGTCGTGAGGAAGTATTCCTGCCTTTATAGATTATTTTGCGACATGGTGTGTGGAGAAGGTTTGTGTTAAACCGCGAAGAGAACTCATGATTCAAGTTTTCCCCTTATTTAAGCAGTTATCTGTTCTGAATGTATGCTGTTGTAGTTTTTTTACCTTATTGCTTTATCTGATATACACTATTTCTTGGAATCTTGGAAATTAGGATCTTTTTCTTGGAATTTTGGAAATTAGGATCTTGGGCAATTGAGTGGGTTGGAATTCATGGTGAAAGAAAGTTGGTCATTTTAACAGTCTAATTGGTCATCTTAGGTCACCAGCCAGCTTCTACAATTTTCATGGTGACTGTGTCTTTGTGGGCACGAGTGGTCTGCGAAACTATATACTACTGACTTTTTTTTCAGAAGCATAGGAGTCTTATCAGGGCAAAAATTTAAGAAGATATTAATCTTTGCATTTATGGTAAAGATTTAGATGGAAAAGGGTCTTGTAACAATTTTATTTTATACCCGAACTAGAACTGGCTTTAAGTGCAATTTGCCCTCCCTTTTCTTTTTTGATATGAACTTAAAGAGCAGATTGGAACATCAATTAAAGATAAGAGACCCTGTGCTAGCTCAGCCTTTTTACCTGAAGGATCGAACTGCTTTGTACATTTTTTAGCTGTTTCCATGTATTGCGTGATCTTCTTTTATTCTTGACAGTGCCAATGCTGCGATGAGAAGTGTGTTTATCTCTTACTTGTCAGGAAGCTAGCTGCCCATGAATTACAGAAGAAGCAGGAGAAGGATGAGGAGAAAGAGAAGTTAATGTTGCAGAAAGCAAGGGAGCTTGATGCATTTGATCAGCAAAATCATGGTGCAGTTCCACAGTACAGTGATAGAAACCACAGCCAAGACAAGCCAGGGTTCCACGGGGCAAACAGTGTGAAGGTCACTTCGTATGAAGAGGAAGCTCTCCGGACAATGAAAGCATTTTGGCTACCCTCAGCTACACCAGATGCTCCTGTTAAAGTAGATGCTCCTTCCACAAGTACTGTCTGCCCAGAAGGCAAGGAAAAGCTCAAGCTGAAGAGCCTGTTCCCTGTTTACTTTACAGAAGACACCAGTGAAAAGAAATCATCCAGTTCTCTTGATAAGACCTACATTTGTCCTAGCTGCAAGGTTACTCTCACCAACACACTATCACTAGTGGCACTTAGTTCCTGTGGTCATGTCTTCTGCAAGAAATGCTCTGACAAATTTATGGCTGTTGATAAGGTTTGTCTGGTTTGCACTAAGGGGTGTAAAGAGCGCAATTTGGTGAACTTGGGAAAAGGTGGAACAGGCTTTGCTGGCCATGGGGATCATCTCATGGCAACAGAGTTCAAGCATTTGGGTAGTGGTTCAGGATTGGGACTTGTGAGACCAGCAGCAAAGTCTTAAACTCCAAGCAATTGTTTGATATGGTAATCTTGTTCCAGCTACTTTTGCATCATCTGAAAATGGCAAACCAAGGTCCTTTTGCCTAGACTGGCATCAATCTGGTTTGCAGTGTGATATGTATCATTTGTATACTGTCAGATAACTAATGGTAATACATTTCTCTATATCAAGCTGATAAATTTTGGTATGTCATGGCGTTAACATCATTTATGATGAATTCTGGGTTCACAATTCTACCCCATTTGGCTGCTTAGACTTGCTTCATTAGGGCACCATTCATCCTATGAAGATGGACCTTCAGGTGGCTTGCAAAAATTTATTTGAACGACGTTGGGCAGACCTAATTGGTAATGGAGTATCTCAAATATTTTGACGGGATATATTATATAGTTTCTGTTAGGCAGTTTTGTTGTCAATTAAACTGAGATAACTTGAATAGAGTGATAGGCACTCGTGTATGATCATAGGGATGCCAAGAACTAAGAACTAGGGTGAGAAATGACTTAGGCTGGAATTGTTGCTTATAATTGGGAATAATATGCATGGATTGGCTGCACAATTTTGGTAAGGCCATGGAGGGGCAAGGACTGTTCTTAGCTTGTTGGTGCTTTTTCGACTGGTTCCAGCCTGCGGCCCTTCTTTGGCCGTTGGTGACATCATATAACGCAACACCTTTCATGATACACATGGTACATGCCAAGGCCCTTGGTGCTCCAATTGCCACTATCATTTTCCTTTGATTTTGTCAAATGAGCACTACAAAATGGCCTTTTGCACATGGGTTTGGGGAGAAATTCACACTAGGTGCACAAAAAGTGACCTTTATCAGGAATCAGAAGCTTATCTTAGCAAAAACAAAACTCCGTGCAGGCATGATTTTCTAAAGGTCCCACCACCATGATCAGCACCATGTTGCCCTTCTATTGAAGGAATTCTCCAAGGGTGAGATAGAGATGCTGATGATGCGTTCATTCATTAAACAGGTAAACCAACAGATTTGTTTGTTAATTATGAATGGTATCTGATTAGGCATTTGCCTGTAAAATTAGTTCATCATGGGCATGGCCTGTTTTTCAGTGAACACATGACGCCATGCTCTTCGTTGCCTTCCACTCAACTTGATACCTTATTTTCCTTCCAATAATAGAAAACACATCCATCTCCTTGTTTCCCCACTGGTTAGCTGCAAGCCACCAATTTGAATGAATGAGAGCTATTGATGATGATGTGTATTCACATTTACATAAGACATGGATTCTTAAAAAGTCATTTCTCGGGTCTAAAAAGAGTGCGTTTCTATTTTGGCTTGAAGATGTAGTTTAACTGGTCAAATTCTAAATTTATTATATAGAAATTATTAGTTAAAGTATCATAAATTTCAGTATTATTAAAGGCTTTTCTGTTGTTAATTTCATGGAAAATTAATTAAGGTATCTCTAATTTGACCGAAATATTATGGTTATAAAAAAAAAAACAAAAAACAAAGAAAAGATATTGTTCTAATTAATGTGAATTCAGTTATATAATAGATTTTATTTTAAGATGCTTGTTGGAGAACCAGAGAATTAATCAAGGAGTATTATCAATTATGTATTTTTCTGCTAGTATACACGGGCCAGTCAAAGGAACAAAAAAAAAAAAAGAAGGGATATTCTCTTTTTCATATCTCTCATATTCAATGGACTCGAAGGTGACAACATCAAAGAATAAAAATCGTATTTTTTCTTAATGGTTAATGCATTAGCAAAGCGGTTTCCAATTTTTCATGCATTGGGATTAATTTTTTTTCCAAGTTCCATCTTAATTAGGTCATCTCATCATTATTGGATTGGTATATATATATATTTTAAATAAACTCTTTCTAATTTCCTTTTTCTAGATTTAGACTCAAAACCATAAGCCTCAAGATTTTAAAAAATATATTTTAAAATGAAAAAATAAAATAAAATAAATCTTCAAAATAAACCTTTTCGTTATGTTTTGTTTTTTTTGAGAATTTAGAATTATCAATTAATATTAATTTTTTTTCTTACGGTTAGGAAACAAGTGTTAAGCAATTACTCTTATTACGTGGCAACAGCTGTACCGTCTAAAAATCCAAGTGGGTCACACTTTCCATTAATTCCCCGCCAACCCCACCGAACTAGAAGAAAGAGAATCGTCTCTTGCAAAACCTAAAAGCAACGGCCTCCCATGAGTATAAAACAAAGGTAAACTATTATTTAGGTCCTCTATGTCCATATCTATTTCAGTATAGTCCTTATAGTATGAAATTTCTTCACGTGAGATTTGAGAGTGCAACCCAAAATAACTCTTTTAAGTTTTCAATAATGCTACAAAACAAAACAAAAAGCCCTACTGTAAACTTAAATAAAACCATCAAGAAAGAGTTCTTATATACTACACGAAAAAAATACTATAAACTATAGAGGACAAAGTAGAGCATTGCGCACTCTATAGGGACTAGAATATAGTTTATCATATAAAAAATAAAACTGAAAACACATTGCCATATATAAAAAGGAGAGAAGCCCTTTTTTTAATGCACAAAGGATAAGAAGGAAGAGATCGAAAGAAAGGAAAACTTTTGGTGTGTTTGCTTACTGGTAAGAGATTCATCAAACTTTCTTTGTTTGTGAAATGGGGGATTTGGAAAAGCAAGTAGAGGTGAATGGAAGGAAGGAGGAAGATGAAGAGGAGAAGCTGTTAATGGAAGGAATGAGTGTTTTGGATTTTGATATGTTATGTTCTACTGTGGCTATGCAAACACAAGGCAAATACTGGGCCAAACTTGAAAGCAAAGAAGAAGAGGAAGAAGGTGATTTGCGTCATTATAATAATGGAGTTGGAGGTGGCGGTGGTGGTTTCAGGATGTGGGAAGGTGAAGTTCTTGATTGCTTTGATGACCGCCGCATTGCCATTGAATCTCTTTGGTAATCTTCTATCTCTGTTTCTGTTTTCCGAGTGTTCCGTGATTAGAATTTACAAGGAGAAGCTAAACCCATAAAGAAAAGATGGAACTTTTCATTTTGTTTTCGTTTTTTTTTTTTAATTATTCCTTTGGTTTTGTTGTGTTTCTAGCTAATTATTGCTTTGCGTTAAATTTAATGAAAAATTATTTTAGTTTAGTTTACGTTTGTGTGGAGTCTTTTAATGTTAATGGGTTTGGGGAGTTCAATTGGATATGGAAATTTCATGATGGCAGCTTTAAATTTGTATTTTTTTAAAATATCAGTTTGGTTTATAAATGTTACTATTTGATAATAATTTTGTGTAACATGAGGTGAAGAATTCATGTTTGTAGCTTTAAATATATATTTGTATTGTTTCTCTAAAAAACTGTTTATGTGTGGATATTGACTTTAATTTTATGGGAATTTAATAGTTAAAGGCAATGCTCAGAAGGGGTTTTTTTTGTGCGTGTTATGATGAATTATCTTCAATGTTGATTTGTTTATTCTGGTCAATTATGCCGTCTTTGGGCCATTGAACATAGAGTGTTTCAGGCAAAATTGGATTCTTCCATTTTTTTATTGGTATTATGTGTTTGAATTTTGCTCTGACTTCAAGTAACCGTGCACTTGATGTTGCAGCTGTCCATGCTATAGATTTGGAAAAAACATGAGACGAACTGGTTTTGGTTCTTGTTTTCTTCAGGTGGCATTTTCTTGCAATTCTTTAAATTTTAAGAATTTAGATAACTAAAGTAAGATTTTGGCTTTTACAAATTCAAAATGTGATCTTTATGCAAATGAATTCTGAATTCATAAATGTGATTTTGCAGGGAGTCGTCTATTACGCTTTTGCTTTCAGTGCCCTTCTCAGCTTTGTTGCCTTTATTGTGACGAAGCGTCTCTACTTTCTGTATTTTTCAGTTGCAATTACCTTCTTTATAGGAATGTATTTGGGTTTCTTCCGCACACAAATGAAAAAGAAATTTAACATCAGGGTGAGCATTTTATATCATTGTGTTTAACTTTTGCTGATTATTTGGTTTAGTTGCACCATGAGATGGCTGTATTCTTAGATTTTTGCTTCTTGTTTTATCTTTTAGATTATGTGCGTAGAAGCACAGCTATATTCACATTTGTATTTGATATTCAGATTAGCTCTCTTTTTGTGAATCGAACTTTGACATTTAAGTGTATTTGATGTACATTGTGCCTTCAATTGTCAAATGTAATGGGAATTTGTTGGAAGACCTGCATATATAAGTGTTCAAAGTTTACTGGCATTTATGAGAATCATCATGCAGATTTTTTTGTTCTGGAGCTAATGCATATGAAGTGGAGCTAGAAGGAATGACTTTAACTGTTTTTGGTTTGATAGGCATAACTACTTTTATTGTGTGACCTCCAAACTTGTCAGTTCAAATGTGTTGACAGTGCTCTCTCATTAGTTTGAGTTTTGTTTATTTTCTCTATATCATTGTATCACTTTGAACATCTGTATTATAAACCTAATGGTTGCAGTTTACATTTTCATCAATTTCAAGTTTTGGTCAGATTATCTTATTTGTGCTTTGCATTAACCACATTTGAGGAGGAATTGAACTTCTGTCAAGTAGATCTATTTTAGTTTGATTTTAACACAACCTCCACGGAGATTATCAAAATACTCTCTCTCATTTTCTTTCATTGGTTACTTATTAGTTATTAGAGGCTACCTGATTCTTCTACTTTTGTTTCTGAAACTTTCTATCTTTTAGACTATAAGTTGCAACTAAATCATACTGACTCTATTTTTGTTTTTTTGGAATGTGTTCATTTTAGGGTAGTGATAGTTCCTTGGATGATTGTGTCTACCATCTGATCTGCTCCTGCTGTTCATTATCCCAGGTTCTTTTCTGCCGACCTACGCATAAATTTTGATTCTTGTTAATCATAGCCAAACACTTGGACGATTATGAAACCTAACTTTAAGCATTTCATCTGTAATGGAGCAGGAATCCAGGACATTGGAGATGAACAATGTCCAAGATGGTATCTGGCATGGTCGGGGTGATACTATATGTGTAGGTAGTTATAGTGAAGGAAATAAAGTGTTCCTGGAATTGCACCCGCCTTCTGCTGTTGCAGCAAAGTCCCCTGACATTTGCAGCATGCAAAAAAGTACTGATCTCAGTGACCAATCTTCAACTTGAGGTGTTTGGGCATCTATGACCTTGATCTCTGCATCAACATATTATCAGCTTCCGCTTGTTTGTTTCCCTGAAGAAAGGGTTGATACACAGGCTGTATCACCAATCTTGTTTATGAGAAGCCATCAGAGGGCAGCGTGGAGCATTTGCTGCCCATCCTAAGAACGCTGCCCTTTCAAATCAAGGAAGATGGCCTGCTTTAGAGTATCCGATAAAGAAGATGTTTCCAGTCCATGCGGACAAATCAGACTTGCATTTAACAAGAGTTTGGTTATCGGTTAGACCCTTGTTCTTAATGTGCTTTGCTTAGCTGTGAAAATTGTAAATTTTGTTGTTACGTTTATTCTGTGAAGCAACACTATTTATTTCACTCTGGCCGAGTGCGATTCTACAGCTTAGATTTTATCAGGAGAAATCAAGTGTATCAACAGCCTTGGCTTTTGTTTTCCCTGAAAGCTCTCTTGATAACAGCTTAGAAACTGATCTACTCGGTCCTTAATGCACTAGCAGATTGAGAGCATTATAGATTATGAAATGCAATGGTCCACACTAACATGATCAAGGTACGCAAACCTTTAAAGTAAAATTTTTAGGTCCCAAATTATATTACCTCTCTAAGATCTTGAATCTCGTACACCACAGATTCCATATACTTTGAAGGTATGCTTGTGTGTAGGGACTCCATTAAAATTTTGTTCTTTGGGCTGGTTGAATGACCCTTTTCAGTATTTTAGGATTACAGAGGAAGAGTTGAATACACTTGGTCGATTAGCCCTTCTCTCAATTATTCAAATTTGTCATGTGTTTATAATGGGTAAATTACATAAAACCTAGCCACTAGCAACTCTTCCTCTCTTTTTTCCTCCATTCAAGCAGGGTCACCAGCAGCTTCCCTCTCATCTACCCCTCTCTCTTCCATCTCCTCCACAACCACCATGCAATCCTTACAATATAAAAAACACCAACTCCAGCCAGCACTCTTCCATTTCCAACCGAAATAAATTACTTCATTTATACGAAATTGATGCATTAAGCTGAATTGGAGAATTTAAAATCTGGAACGGGCATGCACTAGCACCCAACTGAATATGGTGTTCTTGGGTCAGGATAATATCCTTTCATTCTCCAAAAAAAATTCCCATAAAGTCACTGATGTTGCATTTGCCGGTGTTAGTGATGGGGAGAGGGGAAGACTACTCGAGGGATTGCTGGTCTTCGTTGTGGTGGTTGTTGTATGGGTCTGCTGCTCTGAATTCTCAGTTGGAGTCCCTTGGTTGTTGTGGGGTTGTTCGACAACGTGGTGCTGGACTGGTCTTTGACGTGGACCATTTAGGTTGGTCAACAATGGGTGGCTACTGTTCGTGGGTGATGGCATGGCAGTGATTGCTGTTCTGTGGGTGGTGGCATGGTTATGGCTGTTGATCTGGGGAGGATGAACTGGTTTTTTTTTTCTGAAGAGAGAGTAAATGTAAGAAAATGGAAGAGAATGAAAAAAAAAACTGATATATTATATACGAGGATGAATTCATCTTTGATAGAGTGCATAAAACAATTAATGCTGGTTTTCCATGACTGTGCTAATGCATGAGTAAACTTTGAAGTTCTAATGATGTTCTTTCTCTTTTAACTGCTAATATATTGAAATATGACTAAAAAAAAAATTATTTATGAAATAGAAATTTTGTAATTCACATGTTTTTCATCGCCCGCAATCCAGAGATAAAAATCTACAACACTGTTTGACTGATGAGAAAATTTGTTTTCTTTCCTTTAAAGTAAAGGACCAAGGGTTTGAAAGCTTCTTACGACAACTGCTGAGGGTCGCTTCGGTTTTCTTTGGTTTTGAAAGGGAGGCAACGTCTTTCAGTAGAAAAGAGAAGAACAAATTCTTCAAGGAGCCAACAACTTGGAATTCAATTTCCTCAAGGAAACGTGAGCCTCAAGGAGCTAGATTTATCATGGAGCAATCATTTTTCCTGATGTTAAATGTATCAAATACGTTGGAATTCAGTTTAATTATGAAATAAGTTTTCTTTTATAGGATTATGATATTGCTTAATTATGATTATGCAAATACTTACGCAATTGAATTAATTCTATCTCTCTCTAAATTTATTGCCCGTGAATGATTAATCACTAATTACATGATTAGGGAATTAACTGTGGACTGAAAAGTGACGATTATTCTGCTAATGTTTAAGATACTATAAGAAATTAATAGGATAATGGCCTTATGTAATCGTTTGAGTTTCATTAATGTTAAGAAATTATAGAATTTTTGCTAGAAATGCTGAAAATTATTTGTTAAGATATTATATTAATACTCGAGAAAGATTGATAAATAGAGGTTAGAAAAACTCAATTATATACAATAACAA
>Ga0325414_1008456_pt1 | contig 10904 bp, 8 predicted proteins | sample PopdelMetagenome_8_FD_206183 | JGI IMG/M metagenome (GOLD analysis project Ga0325414, IMG submission 206183) | Populus deltoides microbial communities from Bellville, Georgia, United States - Leaf-PdKOR-R3 | ecosystem: Host-associated > Plants > Phyllosphere > Phylloplane/Leaf | place: USA...
CGAACATATCAAGGCTGGTTAATATAGAGGACTGCAGATTGTATGGAATGAAGAGTCATGACTGCCACGTGTTTATGCAAACACTCATCCCATTAGCTTTTCGTGATTTGTTGCCAAAAGGAATATGAGATGCACTCACAGAGATCAGTCATTTCTTCAGAGATATATGCTCCAGCAAGTTGAATGTTGATCACATTGAGAGGCTTCAAACGAATATCATCGAGACACTATGCAAACTTGAGATGATATTCCCTCCATCATTTTTTGACTCAATGGAGCATCTCCCTATACATCTACCGTTCGAGGCAAAAGCTGGAGGACCGGTCCAATATAGATGGATGTACCCATTCGAACAGTTAGATATTACAGTTGCAATGTAATTCATATATAAAAGTATTTTATATGTTTTTCTTAATTGAAAATACTTGATTAATATTTCAATGCAGGTACTTGTTTAATCTCAAGAAAAAGGTTAAGAACAAGACGCATGTTGATGCTTCGATATGTGAGGCCTATATTGTTGAGGAGATCTCAACATTTATCTCGTACTATTTCGAACCTCATCTGAGAACGAGAATCAATCGCATTCCACGGCATGATGATGGCGGTGAAGTGCTTTCCAGTGGGAACTTGTCAATATTCTCCAATACTGGACGACCCACACCTAAAAATGTCGTAAGAGGAAGATATTTGTCGGAAATAGAGTTCAAACAAGCACACAACTATGTTCTATTTAACTGTGATGAGCTGAGACCTTTTATTCAGTAAGTTTATACTAATTAAACTTTGTTAGTAATATACTGTTAATTATATATTGTAATATCATACACTTATCATCACTTGTAGGCAACATCGACAATATTTGTTATCCAATAACTCACAGCTGACCGAATCCTAGATCTTTCAATTACAAGATGAACAGTTTGCCACGTGGTTCAGAACACATGTAAGCACTATCACAAACTCATTCTAGCTTGCAAAATTACTGTACGTATGCATGTCATTACGAGATTCTTGTTCATTTACTGTTTATTGATGTACATTACATACAAGGTTTATCAAATGGGAAGGAGTGCGCCTAAGTCATTGTCTTCACTAAGCCTGGGGCCTGAAAGAAAATGTAAGTGCTACAATGGGTATTTTGTCAATGGATATGTTTTCCATACTGAAGAATACGGGCAAAGAAGAAAGACATACAACAACGGTGTTTGTGTTAAGGGATCCACTAGTAGTGAGTTAGAAGTTGACTACTATGGTAGATTAGAAGAGGTCGTCGAACTGCAATATCATAACGAATAGAATAGAGTGTTTTTATTCAAATGCTATTGGTATGACACGACTGACAGAGGAATCATAGTTGATCCGCACTATGGTCTGGTCGAAATCAACTCAGAAGCTAGACTCCGCAACATAAACGATGTCTTTGTTTTCGCAAAGCAATGCCAACAAGTTTATTACACATACACCCCTTCATTTAGAAAGGATCGATCAAGAGTGGATTGGTTGTCCGTTTTAAAAACGAAACCTCGGGGTCGTGTCGAGGTTGTTTAGGATGAGAACGAAGACACAAGTGTGCGAGATGAAGTCTTTCAAGTTAGTGAGCTGGTTGAACCATATCGAGTTGCTCCTTCGATTGAATTGGAAGAAAATTCAAATTTTCGTGTTTTCGATGATAGTCTTATTGATGTTGATGCAGAGGAGTTGAATGTTGTTTTGAACTCTAGCGGACAAGCAAATGTGGATGAAGAAGACGATATCCATATTGAAGATTGTGATGAGGGTGATGACAATTCAATTGATGAAGAAGAAGAAGAAAATTATGACTAACAATCAAATTTAAGCCCTGTGTAAAACCCTTTCTTTCATGTAATTTAGATTATGGATGATATATTTTGTAACACGAAATATTTATTACTTGAAATAATTACTTGAAATGCCACAATCACCGACGTCCATACCGACGGATATATATCCGTCGGCATTTCACAGAGAGTTTGAAAATAATTACTTGAAATGCCACAATCACCGACGACATTACCGATGGATTAAGTCCGTCGACATTTCACAGAGAGTTTGAAAATAATTGCTTGAAATGCCACAATCACCGACGTCCATAATCCATCGCATTTCACAGAGAGTTCGAAAATAATTGCTTGAAATGCCACAATCACCGACGACTATACCAACGGAGATAAGTACGTCGCCAAGTTGTCGGCGGATCAATTTTACCGACGCCATTACCGACGGACCGCGCGAATTCCAAAGGGTTATGCATTAAATGCATCTCAGCTCGCCGACGGAATTACCGACGGACCACGAAAAAATATGGAGGGTCATTAAAAATTTTGGTGCGAAATTCAAAATTTACCGACGGATTTTGGACACTTCACCGACGGAATAAATTAAAATAATAATTAATTTTATATCCATCGGTGAATCCGTCGGTAAAACTGCCATATAAATCCCCCCATCCACCGTTTCAGTTCATTTTTTCTTCTCCTCAGCATTTCACCGATTTTCTCCTTTGTTTTTCACCGATTCTTTTCCTCTCCGTTCTTCAAAGGTTTCACCAGCAATCTCTAGCAATGTTTCTCGTGAATCTCCATCAGTTTAAAAGGTATGTATGTTTTTTGCTTTAAGGGTTTTTTTTTGCTATTTGTTTTTGGTATGTTTTTTGTTTTGGTGTATTTTTTGTAATGTAGATAAAGTCTATAGTTTTTTTTTTTTTTTTGCATAATTCATTGTTAAAGTCTATAGTTTTTTTTTTTTGAATTTATTGAATATTTTTTATTGTTGTATTGGCATAATTATTATTAGTTAATTTGTTGAATATTTATTGTTAATGTTGAATTTACCATAGAATTAGTAATTGAATATGTTTGAATAATTATTAATTTTACTCTATTATTGCATGATTTGTGTTTAATGTTTTGCATTTATTTTGATTGTTATTCTAGAGTTTTTTTTTAATTTATTGTTTTGTTGTATTGGTATAATTATTGAATAATTTTTTGAATTGTAATTGTTAATGTTGAATTTACCTTAGTATTAGTAATTGAATATTTTGGAATAATTGTTAATTTTACTCTATTATTGCATGATTTATGTTTAATTTTTTTCAATTAATTTTAATTGTTAGTCTACAGTTTTTTATTTATTTATTGAATATATTTTATTGTTGTATTGGCATAATTATTGAATAATTTGTTGAATTGTAATTCTTAATGTTGAATTTACCTTAGGATTAGTAATTGAATATGTTGGAATAATTAGTATAGATTGGGTCAATTGGTTGTGGCTATTATTAATATGTGCAGGTTTGTGGATTTGAGTAGTATCCGGTATAGGGGAGGTGCTGTCGAATTTTTTTTTTACATTTGAATTTAATTATATAATTCTTTGTATAAAATTGTGTAGATGCGTAGAACGAAAACTAGAGCTGGTCGCTCAAGTATGGTCGCAGCTAGTTCGTCTAGCAACGAGGATGATATTTCCTTAGGTGCCTCTTAAGAAGAGACACCTACACCACTTGCGCCGTCAACCGATGTTGCCTCTTCCAACGGTACTTCACAGTGCAGAGGCAGCGTGCCTTCGCAGCGGAATCAATTTACCCGCAAGTACGAGGCATAGTGGAAGGACGACCTTTCAATGTAAGTTTGTTAAGGTTTTAGTTTTTTTTTTTAAATTACAACATAATTTATGAAGTAATCACTATTGAATTTATTTCATTTATTTTCAGGTTCACAAACATTGAAGCCGCCCGAGTAATATCATCGGCGTTTAAATTGTCGATGGAGATTCCATTGTTTCAATGGAGTCAGATATCCAAGCATCCTGAATGGATGCCTCAAATCAATGCATGGTTTGGCAGATTTCAGGTTGGTGTTAATTTATAATTTTCAGCTTATTTCTAATAAATTATTAATATAATTGTAAATAAATTATTGTTTTTATTTAAACTTGTTTATTTATACACAGCACAAATTCTGCCGGGATAATGAGCATAATACTTTTGTGAGGAGGGTGTGGGAAAATCACGCGGCAACTAGGTAAGATTGAAAAAAATACAAGATTTTTTTAGACTAAAATTTATGTTTCGAAATGTAATTTTTGGTTGCATGAAGTAGGTTGCGTGATTTTTGGTATGAAGCACAGAAAAGGGCAAAAAAAACCGCGAGAGATAGGGGTTTCCAAGGCTAGAACGATGTTGCGGCTTGGAGGGATTTCAAACCGATATAAATCCCGAAAGATATATGGCAGCACTATCTTGAGCACGTGACGTCTGAGCGGTTCACACGACGCTCACAGTCCGGTGCTGGCAACCGGAATCGGCCAATTCATGGCTCGGTGACAACGCACACTGGCGGCTCCGTTTCGTTTGCTGCACATGCGAAACAGATGGTAAGATTAATTTAAATGAAATATATCGTTAAATTAAGTTGTTGTTAATATATCTTTTTTCATTATAGGCTGCGTCTCTTGGACGTGAGCCGAGCCCGATGGAGCTGTTTATGGAGACGCACGTGCGGAGTCAAGACCGCCAAAAAGGGGCGCAACAGTTCGTTGATAACCGTGCTCAACATTTCGTGGTATGTTTGTTCGACCATTTTATTTTGTAAGTTATTATGTAAGTTATTATGTTTATTGAATTGAATATGATGATTACTTTTTTATTTTATTTTCAGGAGACCTATAATAATCGGTTGAGGGAGAGATACGGGGACGATATTTTGACCCATCCGGAATTCGATCCGGATTTGTGGATGGAGGTTGGCTCGTTAGGTGGACCCGATAAAAATCGGGTTTACGGGCTGTCCAACACTACGGCCGACAACTTACGGTCGACCCGTAGTGTTTCAACCGTTGGGAGCTCCCAATCAACACCGAGCTCCCAATCTAAGGAGTTCGTGGCCTTGCAGCAACACACGGCTCAGCTCACCGAAAAATACGACCACCTATCAGCGGAGTACGCACAACTTAAAGCGTCTCATGCACAACAAAGAGCGGAGTCTGAGCAAATCAAAGTGTCTCAAGCACAACAAAAAACGGAGTATGAACAACAAAAAACGGCTTATGAACAACTTCACGAAATGGTTATGAATATGGCAAATAGTGGAACATGTGCGCCTAATCCTTTTTGGCCATATAACCACCAGCCTCCTCCTCCAGGATCTCCTCCAGCTCCACCTTTATATTAATTTGTAATAAACATTATTTACCTTTAAAACTTCATTTAATATTTTTTTTGAAACATATTAAGTTTGTAATGAATATTATTTAACTTTGTTTTTTTTTTTTTATGTTTAATATAAATTTTACTTGCATAATTGGTTTGTATTACAATTAATTTATATAGTTTTATATTATATATCCTAAATAATTTTTTAAAAACAAATTTAGAAAAAAACTATTACTAAGGATTTTACCAACGGATTCATTCGGTCGGTATTTTAAACAATCACCGACAGACTTACCGACGGAATTAATCCGTCGGCATTTAACAGTAGCTGCCACACTTACCGATGAATTTACAGACGGATATATTCGGTCGGTGTTTCATACACTCACCGACAGCTTTACCGACGGTTATTAGTCGTCGGTAAATCACGATATCACCGACGGAATAAAAATCTGTCGGTATATTTCAAGCGGGAATCTTTTTTTTGGCGCGCAAATTCCGTCTGTAAAACCATCGGCAAATGGTTTTTTTGTTTTGCCGATCGATATAGCGACGGAATGGGGAATCACCGACGAAAGGAAAGCCGACGGACGTAATCCGTCGGTGATGACATCGGTAAAAAAATCACCGACAAACTTCTAATCACACACCGACGGAATTTGTCCGTCGGTAAAACTGTGAAATCTTGTAGTGATTTTTTTTTATTTTCATTCTTCAACATTGGGTTGATTAGAAATTATGTTTTTTAATTTGGTTTCTATGGGGTTATGATAGTCTCATAATCCAAGTCAGGTATTTGACATGTTAACCCGGATTCATTTAAAAACATTAGCTATATCTAAATATCTTTTTTATGTTCATGGAAAATTTGACCCGGCTCACAACGTAGCGCTAGACAATAATCTAGTAACTAATAGAAGAATAAACATATGTATCAACAATGTTTTTATGAAATACGCACATCCCGAAACCAACAATTAAAACCAAAAAAGGAATACCAAAGCGGCAGGCATTTAGATTGTGAAAATATGGGGTATATCCTTGTGATTACTCTAAGACTTGTGGAACGATTTGAATCGATCGATACGATTCCACAAACTTCACTAAGAGGGAAGAATGCTAAACTCCAATTTTTTCCTTTTTTTTTTTTGTAATTATGTAAAGTCCATGGCTATTCTAGTTCACGAAATGGTAGTGGATATTTCCATATGTCATTCGCCTGTCAGTTCCATGGCTATCACAACTCATTTTTACTAGGAAAAATTATTAGAAGTCCATGACTATTATGGTTCACGAAATGACAATGGATATTTTCAGACTTCATTCGCCTCCCAGTTCTATGGCTTCACAACTCATTTTCACTAGGGTTAATCATTAGAAGTCCATGGCTATTATGGTTCACGAAAAGGCAACTTTATTCGCCTGCTAATTCCATAGCTATCACAACTCATTTTCGGTGTTTATTGAGAATAATTCTTTCAAGTTTAGCATTATGAGAGAACACCCAGCATTTTTAGTAAACTATATTTTTTTTATTATTTTCACAAAGACAAATTTATTGCTCCATCGCTAGCCCCCGCGGCATGGCTGCAGCAAGCTAGTAGAACCCCTAAAAGAAAGCGTTCGGCACACTCTTCTTTAAAAATGGGCATTTTTTATTTATGGACTAAATTGAAGAACCTCAACAAGCTAGGACAAAAACGTCCATAAAAAAGTTCACATATTTTAATAGCAACAAAATTTTTTGTCAGCTTCCTCAAATTTTTTGCCTTTTGTATAATAGACATGCTTGTGTGTGAGACTCACGTAAAATTCTCATGTGTCCCCCTATAATTGTCCAGCCCCAGAATCTGCTACCTTGCCAGAGGACCACATCATGTACCATGCCCACGTCATCATAATCAAGCAAATGAAATCTTAGAAATATCCACAAACAAACACACGCGCCAGGCGACATCATTGAAATCAAATTTCTGCCAGCTGAAAGCAGGGACTACTCGCACTCCCATTCAGTCCAAACACACGCGCCCATCATCATCAGTGAAATTAAATTTCTGCCAGCTAAAAGCAGGGACACATCACTCTCCCATTCAATTCTCGTCCAAATACACCATGGCTGGACCACTAGCATTTCTCTTTCACAGATGCAGTGTATACACACACACTAATGATTTTCCCAAGTGAAAAGGATGAGTTCTGATAGCCATAGGGGTCCATCATATAGGTCTTATCTACTCCTTTTATGTGTGTGTGTGTGTGTGTGTATATATATATATATATATATATATGAACGTAAAATCATTGGCTGCATCTGTGAAAGAGAAATGCTAGCGGTCCAGCCATGGTGTATCCTGGTTCAAGAAAAAATTATCAAGAGAATTGAATGGGATAACGATTGGTATCTACTTTTAGCTGGCAGAAATTTAATTTGGAAGCCCATTTTTAAAGAAGAGTCTGCCAGACGCTTTCTTTTAAGGGTTATATTCAAAGTTGTTAAACTCATGAGTTGACTCTATACGATTTTACAAGTCAATACATGCTTAACGTGCAAAATCACTTTAAAAACTTGAAAATAGATAAAATTAAGTGAAATCACGAGTTTGAAACCGTTTTGATGATTTTAACAAAAAAATCATATACTGCAGTATTCCAGGCTTCCAACACGCTACATCAACACTAGCTACAATACACACCACATACAACATTTACCCTAATCTCTTCCTCTTGATCTCAGGCTCTCAAATGATTCAACAATTAATCAGCCACCATGAGATCAACGACTTCCTCTTCATCAACAACACTTTTCTTTTTTCCCGTCATCAACACTTGAACAACTTTCTCTTCAATCTTCACTCTTCATTAACAATGTTTTTCTTTTTTTCTTATTATCAACGATATCCTTTTCAGTCTTCACTGAATCACTATTCATCAACAGGTAATACTTAATTGCTTATATTGAATTTTAGTATAGAAAATGCAATCAATATCATAGTTAAAAAATCATATTATAAAAAAAGCAACCATATAAAAAAAGTACAATCCCACTGTCCAATGTTGAATCAATTCATTTATCATTCAATCCTAATAAATAAAACAACTTTTGTACAAGACAATATTATTACATGCTCATTATTTATTAGAATTTAATATTATATATTTTTAAGAACTTATACTTCTTACTTATTTATAACCTATCTCATGGATTTCCAGGTTAAACTTGATATATATGCGACATAAAAAACAAAGATGTAGGATTTCTTAAAAAAAATGTTTTATAGGATTTGTTAAGAAACATGTTTTACACTTATTAGTTGCTTTGATTCATTTCTCAATAATTAAATTATTTGAGTAAATGATTTTTTCATTAACAATTCAATATTTATATTAATCATTTATACACATCAGTTTTATTTAAATGGGTTCGGCAAGTTTAATAAACTAATTACATTCATGGGTTCCATAGTTAACCAACAAATGCATGTCACATAAGTTTGTATGGAAATGTAGTATAATTAGTTTGTTTGTAAATCATTTTTGTTTTGATTGTTTAATCATCATTAATAAATCTCAGCATATAAGATGATGATGATATTGTTGATAAATATCTTATTGTCTTATAATAAAATGAATATTTATTTGTTTATTTTGGTATAGTTCTTGGTAATGTTCTTCGGACAATATATAATGCACAATAAGTAATAGTCAAATGCTTAGTCTATGGATCATTACTCATACATTTCATAAACAATGATAGATAACATAATGTCATCCATTTTATTTAAATAAAAATCGTACAATGGAATTGTAATAACCCAACTTTTTCAAAGCCAAAACAACATATTTTTTATCACCATATCATTCTAGAAATTGATAAATTAACGTGCACTCATTATCGTGGCACAATCCATATGCAATAACATCACTTGACATTTTATAAGGAGTAGTTCTCACATATACACAAAACATCACATTTGCATAAATACAAGTTTACATCATAATATATGTACGTAGTCATAAGTGTGCATACTTAACTAACAATAGTCATTATGAGTTTAAACAAAAATACCGAGTAATAGTTATACATTAATACATTTTGTTCATACAAAATACATCGTGATTTAAAATGCGACTACATGATCCATTGCAAATGTAGGGTCCCGTGAAATGGGGTTCCTAGGCACCTCGTTGGTGTGACGTCCCTGCTATAGTACAAATATTTACAAGAATTATAAATAATTAATAATAAGCAAATAAATAGTTTAAGGAATTATTTTTTGTTTAAAGCATAAAGATCGTAGTTCTTTCATTTACTTGGTACATATAAAACATAATACACATGAACGCATCAATTATTAAAACTAACTCATAACTTCCCAATTCAGCTATCCTCTCAGGATGCCCTTAGCCGAAGCTAATTATCAATCACAACTCGGTCATTCGCTTCAGATGTCATTAGCCAGAGCTAATAATCTATTCATCTCGGTCATCCATTGAGGATGCTATTAGCCAAAGCTAATTGTAACAACCTGGCTTTTCCAAGTTAAAAAAATGGTAATTTTTTTTCTACACAACATCATTCCGGAAATCGATAAACCGGTTTCCACTCATTATCGAGGTACAATCCATACACTAATCATCAATCGACATTTCATTAAAAGCAGTTCTTACATATGCACATAATCTTCTTTTGCAAGAAAATTAACAATATTAGCAAACCAAGGCATTGTAGCAAAAAAAAGTAAAGATTCATCAGGAAAGTAATCATTGATTGGTGTGATGTCAAATATCGAATCTATTGTCAATCTTGAAAAATAATCCGCGACAATATTTTCAGTGTCTTTCTTGTCCTTGATTTCTTTCTGAGAATAAAGCATTTGCAAATCTTCAGATTCATTGAAATCAATTTTACTCAAAGTAGTTTCAAATTGATCATTAACCAACTCTTCAATAAAATCCACTTCCTGTAAATCATTATCATCTCCAGGTTGCTTGCAAATGTTAAAAACATTCATTTCCAATGTCATGTTTCCAAAAAATAACTTCGTCAGTCCATTCTTACAATTAATCAATGCATTAGAAGTTGCAAGAAATGAATGCCCTAAAATAACAGGAATTGAATTACAGCTTCAATAGGTTGTGTATCCAAGACAATAAAATCCACAGGAAAGATGAATTTATCAACTTGTACTAACACATCTTCAATTATTCATCTAGGCACTTTTACAGATCTATTAGCAAGTAAAAGAGTTATAGAAGTTGATTTCAACTCACCTAGATTGAGACTTTGAAAAACTAAATATGGAAGTAAATTCACACTAGCTCCAAGATCAAGTAAAGCTTTTTCAATTTTTTGTTCTTTAATAAAGAATGAAATTGTAGGACAACTAGGGTCTTTATATTTCAAAGCATTATTGTTTTGAAGAATGACATTTACTTGTTCGGCTAAAAAGCCTTTCTTTTTCACATTCAATTTTCTCTTCACGATGCACAAGTCTTTCAAAAATTTAGCATAAGAAGGTACCTGTTTAATAGCATCCAGCAATGGTATATTGATGCTTACCTGTTTGAAAGTTTCAAAGATTTTAGAATTGTGATTAATAATTAGTACTTAAAAGTGCATTTTTATCAAGGTTTTATATCATCATTTTGCACTTGAAGTATCAATAACTCCTTAACTAAAGCATGTTTTATAATAACATATCTAATAATATAAGATACCTTTAAT
>Ga0325414_1008457_pt1 | contig 10904 bp, 8 predicted proteins | sample PopdelMetagenome_8_FD_206183 | JGI IMG/M metagenome (GOLD analysis project Ga0325414, IMG submission 206183) | Populus deltoides microbial communities from Bellville, Georgia, United States - Leaf-PdKOR-R3 | ecosystem: Host-associated > Plants > Phyllosphere > Phylloplane/Leaf | place: USA...
ATGGAAAATCATATGTTCCTCATTAAACCATGATAGAGAGGATGATTGTGTCAACTTCTAGTACTAGCAAAGTACATGAAGTTGTATATGACAATAGTAATCCTTATAGTAATATGGTTATGAATGCATTTTCTATAAAAAGATTCATGTAGTAATACATGTGTACGCACATGGAAAATCATATGTTCCTCATTAAACCATGATAAAGAGGATGATTGTGTCAACTTCTAGTACTAGCAAAGTACATGAAGTTGTATATGACAATAGTAATCCTTATAGTAATATGGTTATGAATGCGATGAGAATGAATCAGGGTCATACAGGTCAATGTTGAATCATAGATGAAGAATTTAATGTAGACACAGCCAGGTTTATTGATCTTTTGAAAGATTCTGAAGAACCATTATGGGATGATTGCACAAATCACAATAAATTATTGGTCATTGCACGTGGTCACCATTAAGTCAGGTCATGGATTGAGTGAGACCAGTTATGATAGAATTGATGAATGAATAAGAAGCATTTTATGTGATTGAAATGAAAAATTAAGTTGATACACCCAAATTAAAAATATTTCCTAACTTTATTTGTCATTTAATGGTTTGAACTATAGTTTTGAAATCCAGCCCGACCTAGCGGATCTACCCGGGGTTGGAACTGGATCAGGTTGAAGAAAAAATAGAGAAAGAAAAAACCCGATGTGACTCGGGTGACTTGGCAAGTTGACCCGGCGACATGGTTGACTCGACAAGACCCGGTCAAAAACTCAGTTGCAATCCATTGACTTTTTTTTTTACTAAAACGACGTCATTTTAATTAAAGAAAAATAACTTGTGTGACCTGGTCAAAACCCGGAACCAGGATCTTGAACTGAATCGGGTCTAAAAACTATGGTTTGAACAGGTAAATTAAGGCATCACGTACGTGTAAATGCAGTGGTCTCAACATTGGTAAATATTTATGCATTCACAGGTAGCTTTATCGAACCCCACTCTTTGTTAACTTCAAACAAAAGTACGAATGGAATAGTCTAGTATTTGAAGTTGATTAAGGAAATACTCAAAGTCTAGCAATCATTTGGAAGCCCCTCTCCCATCTAAACCATTTGTACCGACTTTCAACATGTCTTATCATTTGTTGACTTTCACAATCAAATTAATGCACATGAGTAATTCCTATTTACTAGGCCACAATTCTTTAGATAGCTGGATAAGGCACAGTTCAAACCTCTTTCATTTTAGTTTATATCCTTATGTTTTGAAAAATTATTTTTTAAATTTTTTTATACTTATTAAAGAAAATTAATTAACAGAAAATATTTTTTGGTCAACAGAAAATACTTTTCAGTCAAAGAAAAATTTCAGAAAAGTATTTTCCTTTTATTTTGAACGAAAAAAACTTTCAAGAAGTTGTGAAAATTTAGAAATGTCATATTATTTGCTGATTATATCAAATATGGTCCTCAAACTTTTGATTGCTATATATATATATATATTATTTTGAATATTTTTTTTCAATTTCATCTCTTAGAATTTAATTTTTATATTAATTTTGGTCCTTATTTTTATAATTTTTATTTGATTTTTCCTTATCATTTTTAATTGAAATTTTTTATCTATCAAATTTGTTCCTCATTCTTTTGATTATTACTTATTTTATTTAAAATAATTTATGAAATGTTAATTATTATTATTTTAATATCTTCATCTTTCAATTTTTTTTATTTTTTAGATTTGATCTCTATTATTTTGATTATTATTTATTTTATTTGAGATAATTTATGAAATTATATTTTTTTTTCAATTTCATTCTCATTTAAATTTTTAATTTGTAAGATTTGTTTCTCATTATTTTAATAAACTTGAAAAAAATAAAACATTAATAAGTCATTTTTCAGCTCATTTTCCATGACATAACCAAACACTGGAAAGTGTTTTCCAACTTATTTTTCATGACACTACCAAACATCGAAAAATAATTTACTTTTCTGGAATTCACTTTCCAAAAGAAAACTACTTTCCAGCAAACAAACATGACCTTAGTATGTTGATCTGTGCTTAGCAACTGATAAAATAAAAAAAATATTATATATATATATATATATATATATATATATATATATATGTTTTTTATTCTATTGACTTGGTATTGTTTTTTAACCCTATGTTTTCTTTTCTTTTTTGTTTTTTTTTTAAAGCAAGGTAGAAAGCAACACCAAACGGCCTTTAAAACAAGACTAGTTGCCATGCTCGCGCACTGTCACGGGTTTATGGTATGTTTGTGCGTTGTCATGGATTTATAGAAAAAATCATAAAAAAATTTTAAAAAATTATAAGGAGCAACACTATTGCAATCCATAATGTTTTCAAGAAAAATTAAATTACAAAGCTAAATTCTTAACCAGCTTAATATTAAAAAATAAAATAAACAAAAATAATTTTGAAAAAAAAACAAAAAAAAAACAAAAGGATCCCTGTTAGTTCTTCTGGCAGCGATAATGATAACCACGAGTCATTAGGTGCCGATCAAGAAGAGACACATGCATCAACTCATGATGCTGCCTTATCGAGTGCGATGTCGCAATGTAGAGGAGGGTCCCTTCATAGCGGGATCCATTCATCCACAAATATAAGACAAAATTTAAGTGGGATAAAACAAATGATAATGTTGCGAGGAGGATTTAGAAGAATCATGTTGCAACTAGGTAACATCGAAATCATGATAATTTTTTTATTTCAAATATTAAAAAATTATTTATCATTTACTTATAGATAATTCATTTGTACCATATACGTTGTATGCTTTTTTATATAAGACACAAAAAATATCTAAAAAATATGTGAAAGAAAGCACTCTACCAGGCTGGAATGACGTAACAATTTGAAAGGATTTTAGGTCGCCATTATCTTAGAGACTATATGGGTGGAATACATTCAACATGTGACATTCAAGCATTTCACGCGACGATCACAGTTTGTTGCGGGGAATTGTAGCCAGCAAATTCATGGTTCTGTTACCATGTACACCAGCAGTTTTGTTCGTTTTGCATATGAAGCGGATAGTAGGATTTTGTTGATTGCATCCATTTTTTTTAATTTGTTGTTTTTTATAAATATATTACTTACAACATTTTTATCTTGTATGCTAGGGCTTTTGGATGTTCGCTAAGCCAAATGAAGCTTTTTTTGTGAAAACACATGTGTGGAGTAATGGCCGCCAAAAAAGGATGCAACAGTTCGTCGATAGTCGAGCTAAACACTTTGTGGTATGTTGGTTTTCAGTAATGTTTTTCTTAAGTTATTATTTACTTGAATTTGATGATTGTATCATTTTATTTTCAAGAGAAATATAACAATTGGTTGAATGAGAGATACAAGAACGATCCTTCGACCCACCCGGATTTCAATTCGGATTTGTAATTGGAGGCAGGATCATCTGATGGACCCGATAAAAATCATGTATATGGACTCTCTAACACTATGATCGAAAAGTTGTGGATGACTCGTATTGTTTAAATCATTGGGTGCTCATAATCAGTCCTAAGCACTCAGTCTCTAGAGTTCACGACCTTGTTAGATTAAGGAGTACAAGAACATACAACTCATCCCAAAGAAAAATATGAACAACTTTACGTGGGTTATAGAGAACTCGATCCACCGAATGATCATGGATATGAGACCACATATGGATGGTACATGTGCACCCTTTTATTGGCCCCACGATCCCAAGGACGACCAGCCCTCTCCTCCTCCTCCAGCACCGCCTCTATTCTAGTTTCATTGTATTTGAACATATAAATTTGTAATAAATATTTGATTTTTATATTAAGATAATTGATTTTTAATAAATATTTGAATTTTATATCAATGTAATTTTTTAAATTATTTTATATTTTTGTTTAATAGATTTTTTAAAAAATATATCTTTAAATTATTACTGACAGGTTACCGACGGACTTATTCCATCAATATATTCCAGAGAAATAGAAAAGAATTATGAAAAATATCAATGCAACTATTAACTACCCGATAGAATAAGTATAGCGTTATATTTCAGAGAGTTTGAGAAGAAGTAATGCAAAAGCTACTGCAATTCACTAATGAAATTACATATGGTTATCTTGTTGGCGATATGCTATATAATACTAAGAGAATTAGCGATGGATTAATTAAAGATGGAATTATATATGGTTATTTTGTAAGTGATCTGCTAAATAGTATGTACTAGCAGGGTTACTAACAGATTCAAGCGTATAATTATTTTTTTTGGCATGCATGGTTTGTCTGTAAAGCTATCAATAATTTATTAATGAAAGACTTATTGACAAACCAGAAATTACCGATGACGATTTTCTAACAAATAGTTTTTGTTCGTGATTTTATTAGTGACATAATCACAGACGGAATACTAATGTAAATACTGATAAAAAATTACGACAACCATTTTTCCAACAGATGGTGTTTGTTCATGATTTTTTCACAGAAGAAATGTTAGTATAAAAACTGACATTATAAATTCTACATAAGTATTTATCGAATAATTTTTCTTTTCTATTTTTTTTTCAGGAAACAGCTTTATGCCAACTGTCAACCATATTTAAAAGTCTTATAAATATGATACTGTAATGCAAAAGGACATGATATTGTAATGATTATTTATTTTATGATATTGCTTATTAAATAAATTATTTTACCATGTCTTTTTGCATTACAATATCATATTTATAAGACAGGACTTGTGATTATTTATTTTATAAGCTGAAAAGTCATATAAAATTATTCAAATAAATAATCATGTCTTTTTGCATCACAATTAGTCTTGTCTCAGTATTTCTTTTATTTTCTTTTGTTTAGACTAGGATCATTTTACTTTGCCTAAAATATTATAGATGAAAAATGTTTAACATTGCTGTTAAAATATTTTTGAATTTTTTTAGTGTAAATATTAAAAATAAATTTTAAAAAATAAAAAACAATTCCAATATTCTAAAAAACAAATACAGGCAATTAATGGGTTTAATTAGCCATTCTAAAATTAAATATTAATGCTGACTTTTATTTCAAACTTTTAAGAGAAGATATATAATTTCATTTTTTTAATGTAAATACAACTCGATATTGTAAGTGGCTAGCTTGAGCATAAACCAAAATGCATGAAATGTAAGAAATTAGCGGTAAATGTGAGGAAAACATAATCTCCTGTGATATTCGTAATTAGTGTATTTTGGTGATGTAGTGGATAATGTTCTTTTAAAATATTTTTAATTTTTAATATTAGTATATAAAAAAATATTTAAAAAACATTAATTTAATATTTTTTTCAAATAAAAAATAATTTAAAAAATATTTTTAAAAATAAATTCTATCACAATCTTAATATTTTTTTTAATGTCTCCAATTGATAATTCGTTTAAAGCTATTTTTCTGGTTATTAATATCTTGTTAAACTTTATAAAATAAAATAAAAAACAAAAACTACAATGATACTAAGAAGGAAATAATTATTAAACTTTTTTTTTCATGTGTATCCTAAATTTGATTTTTCATGACACCATTGATGGGACATGCACAAAATCACAAAATTAAAAATGAAAAAATAATCTCTCATCATGTTCATAATCATTGTATTCAATGATATGTTAGATAATGTTCTTTTTATATATTTTTTAATTAAAAATATATTAAAATATTTTTTATATTAAAAATACCTTTCTTGGTTAAATGCAGAATTGCAGCCGATCACATGAGGTATTAGATTACTTATGTCAACAAAATCAGGCTGTTGTTCTGTATGCTGCCTATCTCTGAAACAATTTCTCATATGTTTGTGAAGATTTGAAGTCCCCGTTCTTACTTCCTCCAGGACACTTCATCTTACAAACTTTACACAGGCCAAGCGGCATCCATCTTCTCGAGCTTTACTGAAGGCTTTCTAGACTTCAGCAGATCTCCTCCTTCGTTTACTATTTCCATCGGTTAGTCGTGAACCATTCACCATTGCCAACTGAATGTCAGCATCTTGAGCAACTTCGATTGCATCATTTTGTTTTCCAATTTCCTGTAAAGAAATAGCCAGGCAACAGTACATTTTAGAGGCTAATCAACTTCATTAGTAGAATATGGAACTTGCATGGCGGATTTTTTTTAAATACAGGCTCCGTCTAACTTTGGAGGCTTGAGCAGAACTCCTTGGAGACAGGTAGCGATTTGTATTGTGATAGTTGTTGTTTTTAAAAGAAAATTATATTTGATTGCCGTCTCATATACACTTAGAAAGGTAAGGTAGGATAAGAGAGGCATCCATCCATGTTAAAATGAAACATGCCATATGTATATCTCTTATTTCAGAGCTGCCTCATCCATTCTAATGATCAAACCCTTAACCAGCAGCAATAATGGAGGAGCTAAAGCCAATAAAGGAATTCTTACGAGAAACTTTGAAAAACTGTAAGAGAAATTCACTACCTGCGATAGTAGGAGATCGAGCCAGAAGGAAGTTTTCTTGCTGGGTGAAAGAAGCCAACCAGCAAGTCAGTAGCTTTGTAATGCGTTGATCTCTCCCTACATTTTTAATTTCAATTTTCTTTTGTGCATTTCTTACAACATTTCTTGTCTTTGATTCCGAGCAAAATATGCAAAATCATTACTAATTTTCCTGAAAGACGTGTGTCATCTCATAATTTAAGAAATTATTTCTGAGAAATTCTATAGGTAAAAGCAGCATTGTTTTTATTTTGTTTAATATGTCTCAATGATCCAATTTTTCCAAAAAACTCTCACTTCTAAGTTGTCCCACTCTACTTTTAAAAAACTGAAGTTTAGGTGGTCACTTTTGCTGGTAATTATTCGTTATTTGACTCATAACGAATCTTGGTTGTCTTTAGCTGCCTACTACATCACTAGCTCTCCAGTTAACATGCTATCAGTAGATCACCAGTCAGCTTAGCATCTCACAGGAGTCGACTGAACAACATAATAGCAGAACATTTACTACTTATCAATAAATATTCCATCGATCAAGAATGTGTTCATCTAGCAGTCGATCATATCTTGGTAAACTCAACTCAAGATCAAATGAAGATTTGCTTACAAATGGTCTCAAGTGAATTTGTTACTAACATAAAGTCGTGGAGTGCAAATGTAAAATCAGGGCTTTGGAAGTAATGATTTTACAAAATCAAACAAAGCAGTCATTCCAGCTACTATATTGTCAATCTTAAGCCTCTGAGTAGTGGCTTGACAGCTTTGCAGTGCACGAGTCTGCATAACAGCATCATCTTTTTCTAATGTAGAAAGCTCTAGTTCTTTTTGTGTTCTCTGTTCATTTATGGCCTTCAGTTGCTCTTCCAGTTGGGCAGCTTGATCTTTCAGTGAGGTAATTTCCGCTTCTAAGTTGGAGCGTAATATAGCAGATTGGGAGATTTCTAAGGCCAAATTCTCGTGTCCTTGCAGGGGCACTGTTTCTGGTCGTGAACTAAAAGAGCAACTAGCAATTGCCTCCTTGAGCCTATGTACTTCAGCCAAGAGCTCTCTCATGGGATGCTTCTCCCATTCGTAACTGGCGGCATTGATTTCAGCATTTAAAAGGGAGCATAACCTATCATTTTCAGTAGGAGAAAGCAACACTTCGGGTGACTGAGACAAAAAGATCCTAAGTTCAGATGCAGCAGAAATAACTGCAAAACCAGGAGTAGTTGCGATAGAAGTTCTGCTTGAAGCCAGATTACCATCTGGAACATGGAAAGCAGAAGAAACTTTTAACATAGTACTAGTTTGAAAGAAGAGTTGTACAAGGCTTGTGCTGGATGGAGTTACCTTCTGCAGTCAGCTCCATATTAGTGCTTTCAACTTGAGGAACACCTCCAGTACCATCAATGGCCATAGTATTGGCTTGTTGGCCAGAACTCAGAGTTTCAGTTGGTAGCGGCTACAGAAAGATTGCTTCAACAACCAATATCGCAAGAAAAAAAACATAAACAAAGTTGAAAGAGAATGACGATATCAACAATACCTCAATAATACAGCCAGATACGAGATGATGCTCCTGATCCTTGAGACCTCTTCCAGGTGTTTCTTTTGCAGTATAATCATCTTGTTCTGTTAATTCTTGTACTTGGTCATGAGCTAGACCAGAAACTGCTGCTTGACCGATGCCTGAAACAATAGGATATTGCTCCTCAGCCATAACAATAGCATTTGTAGCTTCATCAACAAGAAGATACAGAACATAAAGTAATTCATAAAGGGCATAGTAAGACTAAGAAAGACAAGATAAAGACTATTGACAATTTACAGATAACGTAACATACAAGCACTAGAAGTTTCTTCTTCCTCTTTCCTCTCCTACTTTTGCAACCAGCTTTCTCCTCTTTGCTTGTGGAGGAGCACCAGCTCCAATCTTTTGTGAAGCCTTGTTTTTTGGGTTTGCTTGAGCACTAGACTTGACATTAGAAACTGACTGTTGTTTTCCATTTTTCTTCCATTCTTTAAAACAACCGTGTATGAGTAGGGTTGTAGTTCCATTCCTTCCTTTAGCACCGAGCTTTATGTTGCAAACTGGGCATATGGCATATGATGTGTTACCATTTTCTGAAACCTTAATGTAAAACTCCCAAGCTGAAGATTCATTTTTTCTTGTTTTATTAATCCTCTTGCTCTGCTGCGTATCGTGCGTTTCTCCCACCTGCTTGTTGCCATCAACATCAAGTTCTACTGTAGCATTTTTTCCCCTGACTTCCTATCAAGAAACAATCAAGTGATAGTTCATGCAAGCTTCGTGGAATGTACACACCATCGCGGAACAGGCAGTAGACATGTAGATAAGGCAGAGGACATCTTCCCATGTTAAAGCAAAACATGCCATAATTGTTAGAATTATGACCGAGAACAAATGTGTTAGAAGCCATGTTAACTTCTCTGCTCATTTTCCCAGCAGCAATCAAGAGTCAATTGAATATGGTGAAGGGCTCTCAAAAACAGCCAAAGGTGATGTTTGGCAACTCTGCTTCATGAGACCCAACAGAGGACAGGGTCTCAGGTTCAAATAATTAACATTCCGTCACTGTTGCCTAACGAACCAGAAACGAAATGATGGAGAGCTGACAAATTACAAACTGATTTCTGAAAGAACAAGAATTATTTTAGCACCAAAACAACAAAGATGCAGTGACGAAGCATACCTGTTCATGAGGCTCATCTGTTTCTACCCTGTTATTTTGGATCTTTTCTTTTAAATTTAAACCAACATTTGGAAAAGAGCTCTTAGAAACAGCCACTGATGGAATTTGTGATGCTTCAGCTTCCTCAGACAGGTTGAGCTTTGGATCCGCCTGAATTACAACAAAGTAATCACACCAATATAAGAATTTAGAAATGAAGATGAATCCACCTGCAGATTGAACCTGGACCAAATGCTAAAGCACAGGCAGCGTACAAAACACAAAGGTCACTGAAGTTCTTCTAGCAGGCCAAATTTTAGTACAGGAGTGCTTTCATAAGAAAGAGCACGACACAAATAAAGAGGCACACCTGTATCTGCAACTCCAAGGTCCCTGAATTCTCGCACTTCGAATGCAAACTCGATATGATGTCATTGATCAAATTATTCTGTTCCACACTATCTTTCAAGTTTTGAAAAACTTCTGCCACATACTCAATTTCACCAACAGACTTACACTTTAGCCTGACTGCCATAGCAGCTCGAAGCCCAAGTTATGAAACTCACACACAGAATTCAATATGTTTTGCCAGCAACATTTTGTCCTTTCATGAAAGGATTTCTTATGCATGCTATGACATAATCTTGCATCGACGAATCATTCGTATACCACGCAGATTCCCTAATGTTTAAATCATCAAAATCGGATTGAGGTTTATCAAGGCTCAGTCGCTGGCCTTGATTTTCTTACACTGTCAATGAGCTCCATGCTACAAACTTTTTTTTTTTTCATGATCGATGGAATTTAAACATCATCGAGTTATAATTTTTTTTTATCATACGGTTTCGATCGGTTCAACCTTATAGTTTATAGGTTTACATTATTTGTTTACAAAAAAAACCCACAAATCTGTTCATAACACCTTAAATTCATACCATTACCGGAATGCAGACAACTTATTGTAATGAGTTCAAGGTGAGAGGTATTTTGCACATATAAAAAATTAACTTTATAAATAGTTGCAAGTCGAATATTATAGTTTATTAGTTTGGATGTAGGTGATTTAACAAAGGGATAGATTGAAAATATTTAAAAGATAAATGTATGCCGTTAAATATTTAGAGATAGATTGAATATAATTTACCTCTTTTCCCAGGACTTCGGGGCCTTAATAATTCTTTAATCAGTTAATTCGTAATTGACAATCGGATGGAAAAGTCTTAAAAGAAAGTCTTCATAGAAACTGGCTGAAAGAAAAAATAATTAACTAACCATTATATATAGATTATTTAGATATAAGTGTTGGCATCTTTCAAATTATCCGGAAAAAGATTTAATTTTAGTTGACTTATAATAAGTTAATCCAAAACTATTCTTGTTATAAGAAAAGAAAAAAAAAAAAAAGAGTTCGTTGGCTTAGTCTGATGAATTCAATACCGTCTTATATAAATACCTACATTCTAGCACAAAAGTTTAAACTACAATGAGAATTCTAGCACAAAAGGTTAAACTATTCTTGTTATAAGGATTACAAAAAAAAAAGGTTAAATTACTATGAGCATTCTAGCACAAAAGTAGTAGAAGTAGCAAAAGAGAATCATCCTAGCTAGTTGGCACAGAAGTAAGTGGGAGTAGGGAAAAGAGAAATCCTAGCTAGCAAGTGGTACGTAGAAGAGGGAGCAGACGGGGAGCAGACTAATTATTAGTCCAGGAAAGGAAAAGAAACAGTAGTCCAGGAAAAGAAAAA
>Ga0325414_1008459_pt1 | contig 10903 bp, 2 predicted proteins | sample PopdelMetagenome_8_FD_206183 | JGI IMG/M metagenome (GOLD analysis project Ga0325414, IMG submission 206183) | Populus deltoides microbial communities from Bellville, Georgia, United States - Leaf-PdKOR-R3 | ecosystem: Host-associated > Plants > Phyllosphere > Phylloplane/Leaf | place: USA...
CCTAGTAATATTATGCTTGATAACTCTCTTACGGCCAAGTTGTCTGACTTTGGATTGGCAACGCTTTGTGATGAGGAAGATCCATTTATGACCATCAAAGCAAAAGGGTCGCGGTAAGTATTATGATAATTGATGGACAACCACTTTCATTCTTTTAATTAAGAGCTAACCAATAATTAATCTCCTATTGCATGGCACCTGAGTATTCAATAAGAAAAGCAATAACTGTTAAAACTGATGTTTACAGTTTCGGAATTGTCCTACTCGAAATAGTTAGCGGGAAAGTTAGTGCAGATTACATAACAAACCAAGAAGCTGAGTTTCTTCTGGATAAAGTAAGAGGATCTGACTGGATAAACCCTCTTGGGTTTTTTTTTTTTCCGTAGTTATTATCAAACCAAATATGTTCTGTCAACATCAAATGACTTATGAATTATACAACAGGCTCATAAAAGAAATTTACTATAAAAAAGATATTATTATTTGATAATTTAAAATATATATTACATTAAACTCAGGCAGGATTTATATAATCATATAACAAGATACATAAAAAATAAAATAAATTATAAAAAAATATGTTTGATTAGATAATTGAAATTATTTCTAAATTGCCAAGAGTTGTTCAATTCTTTCATCTCTTCCTTTTCTTGATTAGAAAATAATTAATAATATTTATCTTCTTGATTATTTTCTTAGCACACACCTCAAACTCTTTATAATTTTTTTTTATAGGTGGTCTTTTTGTATATGTCTTATGCAAAAACTTATCTGAAACAAATCTCTTTCTCTCTCTCTCTCTTTTTGTATGTCCTTCTCTTGATGAAAAATCTCAATTCTCTTGTTGGGTTTTGTTAGGAAAAACTATCTCTATTTTTTAATTTTTTAGATGTTATTTGGTCATCCACGTAATCTTGTGATTTCTCTTTATCATGAGTTAATTTATCATTGAAAAGGGAAAGTAAATAAAATATTTGGTAGATAATGAAGAGATCGAAAACAAAGTGTTTTAAAATGATCAGATGGATGGCATAAAATCATCCATCAAAAAAGCAAAAGCTAATATTTAGAGTAGTAAATGATCGACCTACTCTAATACCGAAAAAAAATTAATTTAGAATAGAAGAGGATATTATTTTTTAATAATTTGATATATGTGTTACATTTAACACTCGTGGAGTTTATATAGTTATATAACAAGACACATAAGTAAATAGAATAAAATAAATTACAGAAAATATGCTTGATTATCTTCTTTAATTGGATGGTTGAAATAATTTCTTGATTTTTTTTATTGATTAGAAAATAATGAGTAATATTTACTTGATTATTTCTATAATACTAGGAGCTAAGCTAATCTTGCTTTTCAATTGCAGGCTGGTGTTTTGCACGATAATGGAAGAATCCTTGACTTGGTTGACAAGAAATTAGCATCCAGTTACGACAGAAAGCAGGCTCTCACTGTTTTGCTGTTAGCAATGAAGTGTGTTAATCTGTCTCCTACTCTCAGGCCTAAAATGTCCGAAGTCGTCAGTGTGCTTGAAGGTGAGAAAAGAATCGATGAGATTTCTGAAGGCGATGATACTCCATCAGCAAATATTGGAGGACTGTGCGGTGCGTGTTCCAGGGTGTTGGAAATAGAGCCAATTTCTTAGCCAATTGGTAATGTTAAGTTTGGTGATGAAAACCTTCTCTCTAATTATGTGGTGGTGACAAGAGAACACTGATGCGTGCGTGCATGAGAGACTCCATGAGAAAATATGTATGTTTGCTTTGTCTGATATGATTTATTTGTGCTGTTATGGCTGCTGGTAATTTCGTGAATTAAATAAGATTATCATTTCTTCTTTTTTTATGAAAATGTATAGATTTTATTGATCAAAAGAAGGCAATATATACAAGGAATTGGCTAAGAAAAAAATGGAAAGAGTTAAAAAGGACGCTACAAACTCATTAGATTTATCATTAGGTCTGCTAATTTATTTCCTTATTCCCGTATAGAGAAATCGCTAATCAGAATGACGTCAATTACCCCAATATTTAGAAAAAAAGTATTTGTTTTTTTAGTTATTTTTATTTCTATTTAGTTTAAAAAGTTATTTTTTATGATATTTTTATATTTATTTTTTTTACTTGGTTTAGGCTTGAGACTAGGAGCACGAGTACAGCATTAACACTAGCTATAGTAGTAATCAGTACAGAAAGTCACTCAGTGATATGCTATTTCAGTGTTACAGGTACTAAAACCTTTTCTCAAGATATCTTCCAAACTGTTAGGGTTCTTGCTCTAGATCTCTTGTTATGAGATGCTGCGGCATAAAACTAACCTTGTCAACCCTTCTCGATGGCTCACGTAATTGAACTTTTACTTTCTTGAATGCAATCAGGGAAACATGGTCAAGTTTGTTCGGCAGGATTACTGTTCACCTTAATTTCTTCGCAGTTTGGTGGTCTTAAGAAACTATGTATGCTTAATTGACAATTATTCCATCATGTCGGAAAGAACCGTGAACACGCAAAAGCATGGAATTCCAAGTGGATTTAATTTTTTTTTTTTAAGGTTTGTAATTAATCTAACCTTGTATATTTAATTACATTCAATTAGATTTTCATTGTAAGAAATAATAGAAATGCATCATGTGACTTACAAATGACGTCTAAGTTTGGATTTTATATATCCAAAATACCCCTTATTAATTTTTTAAAGGAAATACCATTTTGTTTTCAATTTTTTTTTAACTATCTCTTAATAAGGGATACTTTTTACATATAAAATTTTAAATTGGTCCTACACAAGTCACATGCTGTATTTTTGTTAATCTTAATAGTGAAAATATGATGAAAACAAATTAGAGACATGACAACTTTTTAAAGATGGATTAGCGTAATTAAACAAATTCATGAATGTATGACAAATCTTAGAGACTAGAGTAGTGTTTCACTACTGTTTTGCGGGAAAAAAAGAATTAGTTGGGATAAATGTGATATATATGTTTCTTATTTTTTTTATTTTGAAATGAATTAAATTGATTCTAATTAAAGTAATTTTATTTTTATACTTTTATCTTCGTTGTGAAAGGAGTTGGTTCCGTAGTTTTAGAATTCGGCTGATCCCAATACTCCATCTCCATCATTGCATATTTTTATATGCAAAGTAAAGAAGAAAAAGGCATTACCAGAAGAATTGTGTAAAATAACTAAATTTATCCCCATTCTCACAGCCACAAGGCCTAGAGCCCATTATTCTAAATCTAAAGCAGCTTAGCCAAGGCAGGCTTTCGAGCAGGCAGGACAGATACCGATTCTACCTCTACCAACTTCCTATTTCTAGCAGGATTTTCTCCATCAACATCCAAGGTTTGTCTTAGCAAGATCCCGCGAAGCCCTGTGAAGAGCTTAGGTATAGAAAGGGACAAAACAAAGTTGGTTAGCTTGAATTTTAGGAGAATACTAGAAAAGAAAATATTAATTAATAAGATTTTGAATTCAGAGTTTTTGTATATTAACTCTATGTAGTAGAATTTTATTTCGCTTATACTTGTTGTTAATGTTGTGTTGTTTCCATTTACGTCATAATTATGCTCTCTAGCGATTATTTATGCTCTCTAGGCATCTATTTTTTTATATCAGCCTTCGAGCATCTATTTTCCTATATTTATGTTTTTGTTTTTGCTATTCTTTGATGATTTATCTTAAAATTAGAGATTTATTTTATTTTTTAAATATGTTAATTTTGTATTTATGAGATTTTTAGATCAACATGTCGAAATTACATTTATTATCAATTTCACGACTAATTTTAGTGGATTTATCTAAACATCTCCTGCCGAATGATAAATTTAGAACCTTAGAATTTATTTAAAGATAAGATCGATCAAATTAAAGATGCAAGGACAAATTAGAGAAACATTATAGGGACAAATTTAGCTATCAACCATATATTTTTTTAAAAAATATAACTTATCCCAATATGAATTGATTATCTTTGATATGTAAATTGTAAATAAATCTTCCAATGAAAATTTTCATCCTTTTTTTTTCTATCAATTTCATTTTTTTTTCAATTTTATCTTTAAACTTTTTTACTAGTCACGATTGGGTTATATTTGGACTAGTTAAGTTGATTAAGTCATGTCGAGAAAACTCTCACACTGTTTAAAATTGATCGAGAGGGTTTAAAATTGATCTACTAGGCTGGATTTAATAATAATATCAAATAATTCTTTACAATGTAAATTTTTTTTGTTAAGTTCAAAATCAAAATTGAAAGAGAAAGAAACAAAATGTAAAAAACAAAGAAACTTCATAGTTAATCTTAAATTTGCAAAGTGCTTTTAGTTATCTTGATTGTACTTTCTCTTGTAATCCAGCCCATATATTTTCTGGATATTTAATTTTTATCTAAAAATTTATTTTGCTCTTGATTTTAAAGAATACTTATATTTGGATCCTTTTTTAGTAATAAAAAAACTAAAATCTTTTTATTTGAATCGTATTTTAAATTAAAATTTAAATGCTCATATCAGGCCTGTTGTAACCCAATTTTGGATTCACCAAGATCTTCTCGAATGATATTTTATTTCTATTATTATTTATAAAAATCCAAAAAAATTAAGAAAAAGTTTAAAATTCAAAAATATATTTTTCTCGAGTCAACTGCATCTTTCCATCAAAACCGAGTCCACCGAGTCAATACAGGTCAAACCATGTCGACTAGGGTAAAAAATGAGTTTCGGGCCGTTTCGGGTCAAAACCGTCATTTTTTACCAAAACCAAGTTCACCGGGTCAATACGGGTCAAACCATGTCGACCAGGGTGAAAAATGAGTTTAGGGTCGTTTCAGGTCAAAACCGTCATTTTCGACCAAAACCGAGTTCACCGGGTCAATACGGGTCAAACCATGTCGACCAGGGTAAAAAATGAGTTTTCGGGTCGTTTCGGGTCAAAACTGTCATTTTCGGTCAAAATCGAGCCCACCGGGACAATACGAGTCAAACCATGTCGACCGGGATAAAAAATGAGTTTCAAGCCATTTTGGGTTAAAACTGTTATTCTTGGTCAAAACCCGGTCCACCGGGTTGATACCCATCAGAAGTTTTTATTTAGTGTTTCAATATAATTTTTGGTAATTAAAATTGACTTTTAGCGGTTGAATCGGGCCTTTTCTAATATTGATTTGAATTTTTAATTTTACCTATATAAATATTTATTATTATATATAATAAAACAAAATTAATAATACAAAATTTGTCATACTTGCACCGATAGTAGGCGGAGTAGCTGTGACCATGAAATTTTTCTTTAAAGCAGATTCATGCCAACTGCATTAGATTTATGTCCCCTATCATTGGCTATAAATAACCAGTTAGATATCATTGGCTAGGGAGAGCCAGTTACAATTCGGCAGAGAAGAAAAAAAAAGGAGAAAAAGAGAGAGAACAGGAAAAAAAGAAAAGAAAAGAGAGAGTAGATGCGATCACTATTCAGGTTTTTTTTAGTTTTTCTTCGATTCTCTCTCTCCCCTCCGATCTCCCATTTCCGGCCGTGTGAAGCTGCCGAACCACCACAGAAAGGTTTCTAGCCTCCTATAAAGCAAAACCCCGGCCGTTTTCAGCGTTTTTACCTCCCCATCTGGCCGGAAAAAGGGCGCAATTTAAATCACCCACCGAAGCTTCAAATCGACGATTCTCCCTCGTTAGACATAAACGGCCGTCCAAACCACCGCCATCGGAATCCTCGCCCTCAAATCTACCAAAATCCACCATTTTTTGGCCAGAAATCTCCCCAGAAAATTTCGCCGCCTCCAACAGTAGCCGCGCGTGAGCCACACGCGCCGCTAGTGGCATTTTTGTAATTTTCGGAGAAATTCAAGGATATTTCAGTATTTTGCCTATACAGTGGCACTCAGGTAATTTTTTGGGGTTCCTGATTTTATTTTTGATATTTTTTTGTATATATAAATGCTTGTAAATTTTCTTGCATGTCGTAAAAAACACAAAAAAAAAAAGTCGACACGTCTTTTTTTTAGAAAAGGACCGATGTCAAAAATTTAAATATCAAATATGGATTATGTCCATTATTTCTTTTGGTAACCCAGACGTAATTCTCATTTTTAGGGTTAAAACGTCAATATTTTAGACGAGTTTCCTAATTTTAGGGACTGATGTCATTTTTAATGTGTCTCCTATTTTTAGGGACCGACGTTAACCATTTAAAGAAACAAATTACCAATAAGCCCAAAATATAATAGCATTTGAATCAAATAAAAAACACACAAGTAAGGGTAACCTTTCTATTGAAAGGATGTTTTAAGGGTGGTGTCTACCTTCCCTTAATCATAACTAACCCCGTACCCGAATCTCTGGGACCAGTGTCTAATTTGGGATTTCTAGTTCCCTCAAATTACTAGATGGCGACTCCAATAAAATCTTTATTTCTCCCAATCGAGAAAAAATCCTTTTTGTTAAATAAACAAGAAAGTGGGAGCCGTCGCCCGACGTCGTGTATCGACAAGGCCTTATTTTTATCATTCATCATCAAAACTAAAAAATAATGCAGCATATCGACCATTTTTTTATTAAATAATAGAATGTATATTTAAAGCAGTGGGGTCCACCGCTACTAGGTCCTCTTGCCCAGCAGGGCCCACTGCCGCCGGCTGAGCACAGGACCCAACAACATTGCGCCTTGCTGGGCAGCAGGATCCATTATCATTGGGTCTAGCGGCGTATCCTGAAAATATTATCCAAAATAATATTATATTATAATATTTATGAATTGTTTTGTAATGGATTTTATTGTTCAAAAATTCTTTGATATAATACAAATATATAAAGTATAAGATGTGAATAAAAAATTTATTTAGAGCTCCATCAACTTTAATATGATAATATTAGAATTATAATTTTTCTGAATACTTTTATTTTAAAGAGTTCATTGCGATTATATGAGACATGTATTAAAAATATGCACATATAAAATTTTTATGCCACTATTTAACTATTTTTTGAATATTAATAAAGTTTGTTTAAATATATAAATCATTTAGTCTAACTTAAAACAATAAAAGATAACACACTACAATTACCAAGATTTTGTTTTTAAAAATAATATTACTAAATGAATTCCCCTTTTATGTCCATTAAAGATAACATAATCCTTTAATAGGTGGAACAACTTTCCTCTCTTTTTTTTGTGATTTCTATATTTTTTATGGAAATTCCATCTGATGATTTCTTTTAACCAAAGCTACTTGAGATCCCATCTAGCGACCTCCTTTAACTAGAACCAAAGAATGTGTGTAACTTGGTCAACCTGAAATTTCATCTGACGATTCCCTTTAACCAAAGCTACCTGTGATTCCATTTGGCGACCTCCTTTAACCAAAAACAAAGAATGTTTGTAACTCGGTCAACCTGAAATCTCATCTGACGATTCCCTTTAACCAAAGTTATCTGAGATCCTATCTGGCGATCTCTTTTAACCAAAACCAAAGAAAATATGTAAAAAGTGGTGTTATTGTAATGGGTAACTTACCTAGAAAAAAAATAACGGTCTCATTGTAAAGGGTGACCTACCCAAGTGGAAAAAGAAAGAGTGGTCTCATTGTAATGGGTAACCTACCTAGGTGGAAGGATTGTCTCATTGTAATGGGTGACCTACTCAGGTAAAAAAATACGGAGAATGGTCTCATTGTAATGAGTGACCTACTCAGAAAAAATTCATTAATAAAATACGATTAGATTCTAATTATCAACACTCAATTTTGGAAAAACTCTATTTTTTTGTGTGCATAACGCTACATCATTTAATCATCCCTCAGTTATATCATAAAAACTATCTCAATAGATTACACCTATTGCACACCAGAAGTATCCAAATCTTAGCATAGTTATCGTATCATGGAGCAACTTGTAAAATTACAAGAAGTCTTGTAAAAGCAAAGGTTGGAAGCTTTGAGAGGAAAAGAAATTTCATTGGTATTAGGCAGTAGATGCTTTGTATCCCTAAGTGCTATTGTTCGGATAGTGGATTGTAGCTGCCCTTTTTGCTGAGTTTTAGTCTAATGTTTCTTTTTGTTAGCATTTGGAAAAGAAGTAACAGATGATGGAGGCAGGTGCGCGAAAGAAATTGAATATATTTATTTTGGTTAATTATGAGAGATGGAGACGAGATTCTCGAGAAAGAAATTTCATGCCTTATGTACTTCCAATATAAGGGGATACGAGGGATCGGGATGACAATATAAAATATTATGAAATTTTACTCTAAAATTGTCCTTGATTTTTTTTTCTTCAAAACTACAAGTTATGTCCTTTGCTTATTAATCATGGACATTGATTTATTATGTGCATGCATCAATCATGACCAGTGGATTTGATTAAAAAAAAACTGTGAAAATATAAAATTCAAAATCATAAAAAAAAAGAGAGTAGAGAATTTTTTTTTTTCCCCAAAGTAATCCGGCTACAATGTTGAAAACTAAAGCAATAAAAAGGAAGTTAACTTCATGATGGATCTACAAACACTAAATTTGAACCTTTTGGCCACTAGAATAAAAAGATACGTGAATTTGAATTTTACATTTTTAAAAAATTAAATTAAATTTTTGCATGGATTGGTTGTTCATAAATGTCTTTTAAGCTTAGATTTGTATTTAGAAAGATAAAAGGATTGTTTAAATATAGTTTTTTTTATGAAAAAAAATGCAAGTTCTTATGTTAAGCCTCGTGGCTTGCCAAAATCCTCCCGGATTCTGGCAAGAAAATGAACAGAGATGATGTATGGACGTTAAATTTTCCGAGTGAATCTACTAGCATTGTTCATGTATGAATTTTTTTTTTTTCCTTAAAGAAAGTTAAATAGACTTGAACGCTAGCCCAAGTTCACCTCGCTAGACAGAGGCTGGATGCATTTGGGCTCAAGTCTGGCCCATCTCCTCTTATTTTTTTAATATTATTATTTATAAATTTTTTAATAATTTAATTTGTTGAATTTGTTTTGTGCTTTTCTTTATTTAAATTATAAATACAATAAAATATATCATCCTTCTATTTGCGCGTACCTTTATTTTTTTCTTTTGTTATTTCATTCAAGATTTTATACATGATATATTATTTTATTTATTTGTAAACTTAAGATCATATTCAATTAGTTAATGTCACCTTTTCATTATTGAAATTTTGTGGAAATATCCAATTAAGAAAATTGTAATTTTAAAAAATCATTCTAGTTCAATATATATAATTTAAAACCTCAAACAATTTTTTTCTGTTAAAAAAATATGACCATTAAATAATCTTTAATGATCAGCTTGGAAAAAAAAAAAGAAATGAAAGAAAAGAAAGCAAATATGCTAGAAAATTATGGGCTTTTCATGCTGTTTTCTTAGTACTGATTGGTTGAGCTTCAACACTTGTATATAGCTTTATACCTTTTGTTCCCCAAATCAAATCAGAGAGTGTTGTAAAAACTTTAATCAAGTAATTATCAATACATATCAATTTTGCACATCTTCCTTGAGATTCCTGGGTTTTTTTTTTTTTTTTTTTCAAGTGAGTGCTAAGCCTGATGGAGGCAGCAGGGCCACATTTTTATTTTTAAAAAAAATTACAAAATTTCACGCAAGCAAATCCCACACCAAAATACAATACTAATGATGAAATGAAAGAAAGACTCCTAAAACTAGTCTCCGTGTAAAGAAGACTCTCAAACTGGATCAAACAATATTTCAAACATAGAAAAAGAGCAACCAACTGAAATTTATAGTAGCAAGACTTAAAACTATGCATCATGAGCTTCCCTGGAACTGGTGCTTGCAGTTGTTAGACACTGCTCGCTTAAACCCAGATGCGCCATGAGAAGGCACACACGAGTGAGGAGCTCCCCACCACGTGTAAGTGCTTGAGCATGCTCTTTCCATCCACAGTTAGATGCTGCATAAGTCATCATCTCCACCCATATTTGACTTATCATCCTCCACTTTACTGGCGTCTCCAGAGATTGTAATTTCCTGGCGAGCTTGCAAGCATCATGTAGCATTGACACGTTGCTTTCAAGGTTTTTGATTTCCTTCATAAACTCTTCAGAACGCCAATGAGGGCGTGCTGTTTCTTTCGATCTCCACCTCGTCGAGAATTCGGTGAGTTGAATGCCGGTTTGCTTGTACCTTGCCTCACCAATCCCTTTAGGCAGCATATTTGGAAGTTCAATTAGAAGATACAACATGTAATTAGATAAGGATCTGCTCATTTTGCAAAGTTGATTATTTGCATCAACTTTGTTATTGTGAATATCATCATGATAGCAAATATCAGTGGCAATGTGCCATAAAAGGAGGCTCCCATGAAAGTCTATTTCAATCACAGCCCAACGAAATTCTTCAAGGCATCCCATCTTTTTCAGCACATAATCACCTCTTTCTGCCAATATCTCCTTCAAATCATTCATGCCAGGATCAGGTTGAGGCATTTCATGACTATATCTCGAACGTTTGTCTATGAGGTATTCCCAAATTAATTCTTTTAATTCGTCACTGATAACCTCCCAACTTTGAATGTTATCCTTGCCTATCAACTTCAGAAAACAAACTTTGGGTGTTGGTTTACATGCCAACGAATTTATGACCATCGTCCGCAAAGCTGATCCGTTCTTGGTTATTTGAGCATCTGCTAAGTCGTGTTGTGCCATGTTCCTTTCCCACCTTTTGTTGTTGTCAGAATAGATAGCTTGATAGACAGCATTGGCCCATGGCTTTTCTGGCAAGCTAAGCCGAAGCATAGCCCATTCAGATAAGAGAAGCATGATGACTCCATATATCTCAAGAACCACTCCTCCTCCCAGCAAGATGTATGATATAATTACCTCGGTTTCTGTATAGGCACACTTGTTCGCGACCATCAAC
>Ga0325414_1008460_pt1 | contig 10903 bp, 5 predicted proteins | sample PopdelMetagenome_8_FD_206183 | JGI IMG/M metagenome (GOLD analysis project Ga0325414, IMG submission 206183) | Populus deltoides microbial communities from Bellville, Georgia, United States - Leaf-PdKOR-R3 | ecosystem: Host-associated > Plants > Phyllosphere > Phylloplane/Leaf | place: USA...
TGATGAAATTAGAAAAAACAAGTTTTTCACACTTTCAATTTTGTTCAGCTCCTCCAATGTTTCTATGTTATTGTTAATGATTTTAATGTAATCTTATTGTTCATCTCCTCCAAGTTTTTCATATTTTTAAGTGGTAGCGGCAGTGATGGTGATGAAAAATACTAATAAAATTGTTGAATTTCGAGATTTCATTGTTTCTCTAGGATGGTGGATTTGGGTTATATTAGACATGACCTTACTTGAAAAAAATATAAGGGTATCTTTATTTAGAGATTTGATTTAACCTTAATTTTCTCTATAAATACTAATTTTGCAAAGAAAGAAAGTGATTTTTGCTTCCATAACAAACTTAAAAATTTGATAACAAAGGTATTTTAGATATTAAATCAAATATAATAATAAATCTATAATATTTTTTTAAAAAAATTCATTGCTTGAGTTCGTGTGCTCCTGTTCTTGATTCAGTATATAAAATATTTTCAACTATATTAAAAGTAATATGTAAATTGTAATTTCTCAAAAAAAAAAGCAAATTAAACTTAGATGTTTCACCTATTTTTTTTCTTTTTTCTATTATTTTGTTCCTTCAATACTAAAGTAATGTTCCATTAAAATAACAAATGAATTATCGTAGAAGAGAAAAAGAGAGAGGGGTGAATATTGAACATATATAAGATGAATTTAAAATAAATTGGCTTTTGAATTTCACTGCTATTCTTATAATTTTGGAAATCAATATTATGCAACCTATCACTAGTCTCTAAGTTTTTTATTTAAATAACCTTTGGTCAACATAATTGTAGAGAATAAATGATTCTTCAAAAACAATATATGAGTAATACATTAAAGAAAATTCACCTTTAGAATTCAATTATTTCATCCTATAATTTAGGAAGAAAATTTTTAGAATGACATTAATTTGATATACTGAAAACTTTCTACGCTTTAGGAAAGCCTACTCTATGTATCTTATACACTCAATCCCTGGAATAACCATTGATGAGGAAGCTTGCTGCTTCAGTAGCACAAGGTAAAATTATTTTGGGATCGCCATTCATGCATGTAGTAATGATTGCTTTGATTTTCTCAAATGTTTCCCTTTTGAAAAATCCTAAAGCTATAAAGCCTATGTTCTAGGGACAAATAATTGCTACTGGTTTTCTAAAGACTTTTGATGATGTCTCTAAATATCTAAGTAGTTTAGGAGTAAGATTTATATATTGTGTCACACCCGATATCGCGGCGGCCTTAAATATCTTTAAAATCTTTGAAAAGAACAGATTTCTGGCATCCTGTTCTTTGATGGAGAATGATTTTGTTTAAGGAGTCGCCACCTAGTATTATGGTCACTAGGAACCCTAACTGGTCAACAGAGATTCTATGGTTCGGGACTGATTACGTAAAAGGGAAGATATTATCACCCCTTAAACGTCCTGCCTGAGGCAGGCTGCATGGCTAGTTTCGTCTTAAATTGCTAAATGTTTATTAGTTTACGATATGATAATTTGCTTATAATATTCCCGACTCTGGCGCCAGTGAATATTAAACTACGGATACTTCCAACTCTGGCGTTGGTAAATATCACGTAGCTATGAAATAAATTAGATTAATATTTTTTTTATTCCCGACTCTAGTGCCAGTGAATAAATAAACAAAAATAAATTTATTTTTTACGCATGCACATATTTTTTTTAACTAAATAAAAGTAAAATACAATAAAATAAAATAAATTTACATCAGTATTTTTATTCCTGACTCTGGCGTCAGTGAATAAACCAATAAATTTACCTTATTTTATTTTATTTTTGCATGCATATTTTTTATTTTTATGTAATTTAAATAAACTACAATGAAATAAATTTGAATCAATATTTTTATTCTGACTCTGGCGTCAATGAATAAAAAAATAAATTCATATTTATTTTTTATTTATACATACACACATCTTTGTTTTTTTATTTTTTTATTTTATTTTTTTGGGCTGGGCCCAGCTCAGCCCATAGGAGCTAGGCTGGACCCAGCCAGCCCGGCCCGGGTCACTGGCCCAAGCCAGTGACCCGGCTGGGCAAAATGTGGAGCACGCGTGAAGTGATTTCAAGCGTGCATTCACTGTGCGAAGGTAATTAAATTACCTTCGCACAGTGTTCTTTGATCATTTAATTTCAAAGAACGCAAAGGGATGAAGAGCTGGCGTACCTGCTTCTGGAGTGGCGAAGATGGCTGTAATGCTGGTGGTGACTTTTGCCTGCTTGATACCTTTACTTCTACCTTCCCTTTTTGCTCCTATACCCATGGTCTGCTTTCGTTTTCCAGCAAATTTTGAGATAATGAAGGAACCGAGAACGAAGGTGCCGGCTTCTGCGGATACTGATTTTTGGGTCGTTTTCTGCAGGGATGAAAGCAATGGCAGAACCAATTATCCTCTCTGTGTTGTTCCTCTGCTTTTCTTTTGTTTCAATTCGTGCTCTGCCTTCCCTTGTTTTCTGGTTTTTTTCTCTGGGTTTTGCTCCAGTTCTTTCCTCTGGTTCTGTATTTTTTTCGTCAGCTCCCCTCCTGTTGCTGAGGCCCCCCTTTTGGGTTTTGCTTGAGTCTTTGTTCCCGGTTTTTTATTCAATCTCCCCCCTCTTTTTTTTTTTGCCTCTGCTCTGCTCTACCTTTTATAGAGCCCGAGCATGCAGAAAACCCGTTCCCCTGTTCATCAATCCATGAGCGGGATCATGGGCAAGAGATCGTGGTGTCGTGGCCTTGAATTGCCGGATTTGTTTCCTGTTGAATCGGTCTAGTCCGTGCGAAATGGAAGGGATGGTGAATAGTGGGATCAAAACGGCGTCATCTTGCATGAAAAAAATGACAGATTATGAATCGATCCCTTAATCAATAAATTTTTAATTTTACTATTGGATTAATTTCAATTAAATCCCTGAATTTATTTAATTAATTAAATCAAAGTTTAATTAAGTCCACAAACTTATTAATTCTTTTAATTTCATTAATTAAATTAATCCAAATTTTAACTAAATTTTTAAACTTATTAATTCTTCAATTTCTAATCAATTTACTCTCAAATTTGATAATTTCATCCATGAATTTTGAATTTGTGTTGTTTTAACCCCATTCTTAAATATATTTTTTATCCATTCATTTTGTATTATTTGTTCAAAAATTGGGTTATGACAGTTGGATAATCATTTAATTTATTGGTTCTAGCAATTTAATCAATTCTCCTTAGCTAAGATGGTTGGTGGGTAGTTGTTGGTAAGCTAAAGTGGTTGATGGTTGGTCCCTATAAAAGGTCTCTTTTGATAGATTTGAGAGCTTTCAGATGCTTAAGTAAGTATCTTTTTAGAGAGAAAGTGCAATGATATTTTAAAGAGAAATGCTCTGAAAATATATATGCGGTAGAGAATATAGATTTTAAACCTGACGTTAAAGGATTCGTGAAGTATAAATAAATCATAAGTCTTGTCTTTTTGTGAAGAGAAAGGGTTGAACAATAATTTCATTCTAATAACATCAATAAGGGATAAATATCCATTACATATCATTAATATTAAGGGGAATGTGGTAGGTCCTTAGAAGATTTTTATACTAAGAGATGAGTATCATTGACCTTAACATTTTAAAGGTCATAAGAATAAACAAATAAAATCTTGTGGCCCAATATGGAGCTTAGAAAGATTGTTAGTTCTATATCTATTTGGGCTTGACATATTGTTAAGCCCAAGAATATTGAGTCTTGCAACTCATCAACCTACATGCATTTCGGCTTGGTGCGCAACTAAGCCCAAGGATATTGGGTCATCACCTTGTCTTTGGCTCTTTTAAATAAAGACTTGGGCAAAAATAATATATATACAACATGTTGATTCATTAGCAGCTCCCTAAATCCTTGTGTATTAAATGCGTAAAGATTTGAAAGGTTATCAGCTTTAATGACAGTCATTTTACCTGAGAGTTGTTTGTCCCATAAATGAAAGAATTTTTACATTTCCCATGAGATTTATTTGTCCCATATAGAACTATTGAAATTCTTCCTATCCAAGTGGTCTGTCTTTAAAAGAGGTGTTTTTTAGAAAACAAAATGGTGGTGTGCCTTCAATGTAGTAATTGAATAGATTTCTGAACATCTAAGATGACATGAAAAGTCATTCATCCAACAATGAGGTTATAAGTTATTTCCCTTATAACCTTAATCGTTCTTGCTTCCATATTTTATTTTACTTTTACTCTCTATAACTTTTGAAAAATAGTTTTGTTGAAGAATTCTCGAGCTAGTGTTGCCCTAATTTGAGAAGAAAATGTCTTTGTAGGTATTTCCCATCAAAAGCTTCTTTCTTCATCCTTTTCTCTTTGAATAGAAAAATAGACCCAGAAGGAGCTAGATCTTACCCTAAGAATAGGGATATTGCTACCTCTGATAAGGAGTTCAGGTTCTAACCTGAACTAGAGGAAGTAGCAGGGGACATGAGTTTATCAGACTGGGCTCTATAACTAGGGGGTGGAACTTTAACATCAACCTCTAGTAAGGGAGAAAGTAGTTTTCCATGTCAGAGAAGCTTTTCTCATGTTAGTACTAGGGAACCTCATGGGAGAGAAAGGCCGCCTCGGGCCCCTAAAGATGATGCCCCTAACATACTAGTTGTGGAGGGTATTATTTTTGCTAATAGTCGACAACCAAGAGAGTACATAACTCAAATGTTTGTCAGGGTCGAGCATATAAACCAACTAACCATGGGCTCTACCCAAGATCAGTTTGAAATTATAGCCCTCTTTTGTATATATACGATGGGGGTATTCTTTCCCTCTCCAAGGATTTATTAAGAAAGTTTTTAGATATTACAAGTTAGGTCCAAGTCAGTTGCACCCTAACGGGTGAATAATCTTATCCACTTTTAATAAGTTTTTTAAGTTTGTTAAAATTAAGCCTATAGTCAATTTCTTTTAGACCTGTTATCATTTAGTCGCTGACAATAGTGGTGGCAATAGAATGCATTGATTTTTTTACCTTTTTCATCAGACCCACAAAAGCTATAAAGGGAACTTTACATGGCAAACATGCATATGTCAAGAAATGGATGGAATGTGGCTGATAATTAGATATACTAGGCTAGTTAACCCAAGAGATGGGATACAATAGATCTGAGGTTGTTCCTATTATTGTAAGGTACCTCCCTCTAATATGAACAATAGGTCTCGTCTGAGTTTGGATGAGGAGAAAACACGTGTTGCATTGGTATCAGCCTCAAACCGAGTACAACTTCAATGGGATGTCTAAAGGGTATTACCATGCTATGTTGAAAAATATACATCTTTTTTATTCCTTGTTTCTTTATACATCTAGTATAACATGTTGAAAAAAAAAAGGGTCTCAATCGGGTTTTGTTGGGTCTTCCGGGTCACGGGTCAACCCGGCGGGTTTTGCCGGGTTTTTGCTTATTGTGGTATTTTGCCTTACCTGGACCGGTCTAGCCACCAGGTGACCGGGTCCCGGGTCAACTCACTAGGCCAGTCCATGTAACAACCCAGATTTTTCTACATTCTTTTTTGCAATATATTGGAAATTTTTAGGTACTTTTTTTTTTAATATACAGGTTTCACCAAAATTTCTACCTAAATTTCGGTAGAGTCTTCCCTATACTGGTAGATCCCAAATTATCGATATATACCCTGTTTACACTTCTAATATCTCACATCTCATAACTCAAAATCACGACCCAATCATCCTGGGTCTCAACCCAACTCATTCTCATCAACACAACACATCTTATTCAATAACATCATATAATGTAGTTCAAAAAAAAGATTCAATTTCAATTATAAACATGCATGGTCATAAAGGTACTAAAAGTTTCAACCATTAGATTAAAGACATACATTCAAATTTACAGATTAATATTACCACAAGTGTGGTAATTAAAGAAAGAGATACTAGGTTGGCAAAAAAGTCGGTAACTAAGGAAACAAGCTATTACCTTGTGATTGTGGTATCGGTAGCAAATAATAGATGTGAAACCATTGTCTGATAATATGTTAGATAATAATAAGGGATTCATAAACAAAATAAATTTGAAATATGAATAAAATGATAATGTAACAAAGGTGTTTGCTGTCTTGATGAAATATGAATGGAGGGGATGAAACCATATATGAATTAATATTAAAGTGAATATATGATTGTTTAGGTATAGTGATGTGTTGGTGTAAGCGCTATTGATTAAAACTTCTGACATAGTGTACGGATAGAGACAAGATTGTTTTGTGATTAATGCCTTAATAAATATTTATGTCAAGATGGTAGCAAGACCCTGCATATTAGGCTCTTGCCTTAATTGACAACACATTATCTTGATATTCAAAGGAAAACTAGTTTGGTACATAACAAAACGGACAATACAAGTTTATTATTGGCATCGTAGATATGAGGTAAAGGCTTGAAAATTGGTTATGAAAAACATTATTAAATTACCTTATAAGAAGTCTACCCCAAAATTAAGAATGAATTAAGGATTGTAAGCGTGATTATCTTTGTAGACATAAAGGAGTAAATGGTTAAAACATGAACATGGATGTAATACCTGTTGTGGAATGTTATGGGTTAACGGTAAGACACTAAATTACCGTCATACAAGATAATAAATAAATAATTTGGCAAGCTACCTATAAGAGTAGGCGAGGAGGTCACTAGTGTGCAATGTATATACATGTGATTGTGGAAATACATACTTAATAAGGAAACTAGAAAAGAGATGAATTTAGGGAATAAAGGGAACTAATACGCACTGATGATGAGACGTAAATGAATGTTGATTCAACAATTAATACTTAATATCAAGAGTGTATATGCACAGAAGTTGAGTAATTATGGATACGGAGTGTGATTTGGTGGACTCTAAGTAAGAATATGATATGAAAATATGATGGTATGAACAAGTAGTAAGGTATGAAATTATAGGAATCATGAGGATTTCTATATTGGAACACTAAATAGCTAAGATAAATCATAGTTGTTAAACTGTAAGGAGTGCAACATGAAATTGGAAGTATATATATTTGACAATTGATGACAACAATAGTTATATATAAATGTAATTGGAAAACTACAACAATGACAAGAATTACATGTTAATCGTAATGGACTTGGATGATGGATCTTGAAAATATTCAATACATTAGTTAGCCACAGTACCAAATACTAACAAGTAAATAGATATTTAGTTGACAATATGACAAGCTAAAGTTATGAAATTGAGACTAGGTCATCTGAATGGTGGATGACTTGGGTGGTTGGCATTATACTTCACTAGTGGGGTGGACAATATTTAAGATAATTGACATGTTACTTATACTTTTTTTTTTGGAAGGAGATGTCATTGATAGTGTGACTAACAAGAACAATCATTAGATAAGATAAATGTGATGCTTGAGGTGTATTTGTGTTATAAATTTAGGAAGTAATTATAGGAATACTACGTATCTATTAGAAATAAAGTGATGTATAAAAGAAAATGTGTGTCTAGTGGAAGCATGACATACTTCAATAGTGGGAAAATAAGGTGAAATGGTTCCTCGAGACAAACACAAGAGTTGGGCTAATAGATTATTGAATTTAATTGCCTATACTTCTATATAGAATCCAAGACGCGATTCTTGTATCCATGTTATAGAAAAGAGGAAAAAAAGAAGGAAAGAAGTACCAAATAATATTCACAAATATAAGTAGAAATCCTAAATTTCGAGGATGAAATTTCTTTAAGGAGGGGAGAATGTGAAAACCCTGGAAATTTATAATTTAAATATGTAGATGTGTAAACCCTCATGTAAACGTAAGACTGAAAGTGATAATATTTCAATGAGTGATGGAAACCAAGATTAGAAATAATAGATAAATAATGATATATAATGGAAGAGATGACCTCTATAAAATGAATTTTGGTTTAGAATTCATAAGGACAGAGAAACTGGTAACGTGTTTTGATGGATAAAATAATGAGAAAAATAACAAAATATTTTTAAGAAATAAGTGAGGTAATAAAGAATGCATTATAATAAAAGATAGTGCAATGAAAAAAGGTAGGACTGAAGGTGCAATCACCGATTAAAAAATCAGTGATGTTATTTTGAAACAGTAATAAGCCGGATAAATAAATAAAGGTGGAAATCCTAAAATGAATACATTTTAAAATAATAAAATGATCGTAAAGGTTTAGAAGGATAATTGATATGATTTTTGTTTGTGAAGATTGAACAAGAAAAATCTAGATTGTTTATGAAAAGTCATGAACTGAACAAGTTTACATTAGGAAGCAAAATTCTCAATCCAATCGTAGGATCGGGATGAAATTTTGCATGAAGTCTATTAATATATTTTCCTACCTTGGTTAAATATGTCATCCCAATCGGAGTTTGGTAAAGACTAACGATTGAAGCAGAAATAAACCAGATAGTTTACATGAAAAATAAAATAAAATACATAAAGGCATGAATGAGGGAGAAAGTTGTAATTATGGAAAAAGGTGCCTATAAAACTGCAAAGGCCACCAATTAAAAAAAAATAAAAAAATAGAGAAAAGCGGATAGAGAGAGCTGCAGATTTTGGAGTAAAACCAATAATACTCCGGTGGCCATATCTCTGGAATCCACCGTTGGATCACGCTAGGTTTTGGATATGTTGTTCTTACTACACCTATCTACTAACTGACCGGAGGGATTGGAAGGAACATAATCCATTTGATAGAAATCATCATCGGAAATGTCTTGGAAAACAAAAAAGAAATGCACGTGCAGGGCAGTTTGGTCGCCGGCCGATTTCTCTCTCTTCCACCGTTGGATCATGCTCATTCTTGTATATGTTGTGCGCCTAGATGTTGCCTTCATTCGGAACGGTGGAGATTGGAAACTCATTCTCCGGCAAGGTTTCGGGCATGTTGAACAGTAGCTCGTTTATTTTCAGGTAAGCTTGGTTTTATGCAGATCTAGGGAGATCTAACCGTTGGATCATCATGATTTTGAGATATAGTATGAACAACTCTATGATATGTAGTCTGACCTTGGTGTTCAGATCAAGATCATGTTCTTGCTTTCTCTCTTTGTATTTTTGTAATGCTTAAGTTTTACTTATATTAATCTCTTACTTATGCTTTTCATTTCCTTTCCTTGTTTATTTATGTTTCTCTTTTTCATTATGTCTAACTAGGTTAATTATGTCAAGGTGAAAAGGGTACACTAATGGTTTAAGAATAAGTATAATATAAACTTAACATGGACCTTAATGTTGGATACTAACATGCTTTATATTTGTTATCTTGTTCACTTTTAATACTTTGCTTGTTAAATGGTTAATCTAGATTTATATTGTATAACACTTGGTACAACAAATACTTGGCACTTTCATAGCCCATACTGTATGGTATAACCGACACCTGAGCTATGAAAGAAACTTGATTTGTTGTTAACATAAGTTATAATCATGAATGCCTGGCAACATTTACAAGTATTAGCATTATTCGAATAAGATAACTAATGTAATCATGTTAACAATTTATAATCTGATTGGAACCTCCTTGTGTGTGGTTTTCAATTGAATAATAAGAGTTTATACTATACTTGTTTGAAATACCATTAGTGGATCCTCTAACCTTGACATTTATTTTTATCATTGTTTAATTATCATATTAATCTTCATCTCAAAGTTCTCATCAACTTCTTCATCTTCTTCTTCATCTTCTCCTTTATTATTGTTGTTGTTGTTGTTGTTGTGTTGCTATAATTTATACAATTAACCTCCTTGTGGTTCGACCCCGGTCTTGCCGGGTTATTTATTACTTCGACACTCCTACACTTGGAAGAAGACATCAATCTTTTGGTCGTGTCAAGCTGTCCGATGTGGGTAATATCTAGTTGAAGAGCTTGGCCCGAATGTCTAAGCCTTAGCCCCCTATCTCCCTATAGTTATGTAAATAACCCCGATCTTGTGGGGTTTATCCTTATATAATGCTTTTCACTCTATGAACTTCATTTTTATAGTTCAGTTATGTTGACTTGTGTAGTCTACATGGGTCCAACGCCTATAGTTATAATAAATATTTAGGTGGGAATCCTCTAGATAATCTGTATGGGTCCAACGCCAATACTTAAAAAAATATTTAAAGTGTCAATCTTTAGCAAGAATTGAACTTTGAACTTTGCTTAACCTTAATAGGATTTAGTAGGATTTGCCCCATGTCTTGAACTAAGAGAAAATCTAAGTTGCAAATATATCCTTATCTGTCAATGAATTTCTCAAACAAGTTGGTGGGATGCCCCTAGCCATTACATGAAGATTGATGTTGTTGCACTAAGAAGACCAAATTAAATCCTTTGAAGAGTTTAGGGTTATTGCTTTAAGGAGGTCGTGCTAATCCTTCCAAGGTGAGGCGTGTAATCACACCATAAAGACTAAGTCAATCCCATTCTTGGGAGGTTGTAGGGTCATTTTCCTTAAGTGATGTCATGACAATCCCATCATTGAAGATTTGTGCAATTGCACTAAGAAGATTGAGTCAATTCCTTCCAAAGTAAATTATACAATCACACTATAAAGACTAAGTCAATTCCATCATTGGAAGGTTGAGGGGCCATTTCTTTAGAGTGGTGCCATGTTAATCCCATCATTGAAGAGTTGTGCAATTGTACTATGGAGATCATGTCAATCTCATCTAAGGTAAATTATGCAATTGCACTAGGCAGACTGAGTAAGTAAATTATGCAATTGCACTAGGAAAACTGAGTAGGTAAATTATGCAATGGTTAAATAAGTATCTTTTTAAAGAGAGAGTGCGATGATATTTTAGAGAGAGATGTTCTGAAAATATATATGTAGTACAGAATGGAGATTTGGAATGTGATACTTGAAGGATTCACAGGG
>Ga0325414_1008462_pt1 | contig 10901 bp, 4 predicted proteins | sample PopdelMetagenome_8_FD_206183 | JGI IMG/M metagenome (GOLD analysis project Ga0325414, IMG submission 206183) | Populus deltoides microbial communities from Bellville, Georgia, United States - Leaf-PdKOR-R3 | ecosystem: Host-associated > Plants > Phyllosphere > Phylloplane/Leaf | place: USA...
AGCGGACTCTAAGTTATTATTGTAGACAATCTATTGCTAAGTTTAATATCAAAACCGGAGTTGTGGTATATGAACTTGTGAAGCAACTGAGTTTAATAATTGTGGCGGATCTACGTTATTAATCTTAGGGAGAACATTCAATCAAATCAAACATAGACTGCGGACAATTATGTTTTCTTGATTAATCAACTTATCTAGTTCTTAAGGCTGCCATTAAATTAAATTACTAGTGCGGACACTGTGGTTGTTTGATGGTTAGGGTTAGTTATACGGCGGATCCGTTAACTAACCAATGTTAAGAAAAGATAAATATTCAGAATATAAATTGATGTTTCGTTTCCATGATCAGTTCTGATTTCTGTAGGTGGATGTGTGCTTGTGACCAAGGTTTGTTCTCTTGATAATTTTTTGATTTTATTAAATTTTGTTTGATAGTTTTCTGTTTTCTTTTGCTTTAGCCTAGATAACGTCCAAACCCCCCCAAATTGCATATCATCTAGCATAAAAATCTGACTTGAACTTCCTCGTGGGATCGACCCCTTGCTTATTCTATACTATCTTGTGTGTTGTGTTTGAAGCTAGGGTAATTAATTTGTGCGACCGCGACATCGCAACAATGTGGAAACAATCCCTCATCCAATCCTTAGGCTCTTTAGGTCTTCTAGTCGAAGGCCTTACCTCGGAGGGATAAAAGACTTTTTTTTTAGGTTGAACCTGGACTGTCCTTCTCATCGCTTTCCTAACTTGAGCGAGGAGGAAAAGATTATGATGAAGTCTATTCTTCAGGGAAGGTCCACTATTAGGCCTAGAGGAGTGGAGGTGATGGATGCCCTGGACAAGCTGTTGCCCTCCACTCTGATGTTGGCGTGTTAATTAACCTTAGCTACAAATGTCATATGGCCATCATTGGGAAATTGGCCTTCCAAATATGAACAAGTATTTAATTCACTTTCCTTTTCTAATGCATTGATTAATCTTAAGAATTTGTATCTTTACTTTTTTTTCATCTATGTTATTTTTTCTCTTATTTAGACCTTCATGATGTGTGCTCATTCGAAAAGTCGGTGGGCTGATAAAAAAAGGGTCATGGAGTAGGCCATTGAGTAGTATCATTCTGATAGGTTAGAGGTACGCAGGCTTGAGGAAAAAGCTACTCAAGATGCTAAGATAGCCACTCTCAGAATTGCCTACACCCGGATGCAAGGGGAGCTGGGAGCATAAACATATATCCTATCTCACCTATGAGCCTGACATTGAGATGTAGCTACCTTTATTATTTTATTTTACTTGTTTTAATGTTATTGAATATTTAGGCATTTAAAACCTTAAATTTAGCCATAAGGCATGTGTTTCTTAATTTAAGTTGGGAATTGGTTTTGTTCTATGTTTTAAGTCTTTTGAATCATTATTGTTCCTAAATATTTTGAAAGGCTTTCTTAAGTAACCAACATAGGTCCAACACCTATGTTTGGTTAAGTAGCCAACATGGGTCCAACACCCATGTTTAGCAGCATGGACTTTTGTCCTTGTTTATATTGTGTGGTATTGTTCATGTGGTTGTTGCCCTCCTTTCTAGAGTGGAGAAGTGGCTTTCGGCTACAAGTATACATGCAAGTTTTTAAGGGCTGACTAATATTGAATGGGACCCAAGATGTTGGACATCGCTGAAGGTTATGTTGGGTATATGTACTGTTGGAGGTACTAGGGACTATTGCCCCTAGGGAGATCTTGTACCTATCTTTTGGAGAGTTGAAGGATTATTGCCCTTAAAGAGACTATATACAAATCGTTTGAAGAGTTGTGCAATAGCATTAGAAAGACCACATACCAATACCTTACAGAGTTATGCAAATAGCATTAAGAAGATAATATTTTAATCCCTTGAAGAGTTGAGGAACTACTGCCCTTAGGGAGATCACATATTAGTTCTTTTGAAAGTTGAAGCACGTAGTACTTGGGACACCACATACCAACCTTTTAAAGAGTTAAGAGACTACTGCCCACAAAGAGACCACATATCAATCCCCTAGAGAGTTGTGTAAATAGTACTAGGAAGACCACATAACAATCCATTAGAGAGTTGATTAGAAATATACAGAAAAAATGACTAATACCTTCATATTTAAACATTCATAGATAGAAATATATATTCATCTTTTTACTCATTATAATATAGTTTTTAAGTGATCTGAATGCCAGGTGTAGGGAAGACTCTTCCCTTCTATATCTTGTAAATGATAAGTATTCCTATATCTTATAAATGATAAGTATTCACCTTGATTATTCTCACAACTCTTAAAGGACCATTCCATTTTGGGGTCAGCTTGCCCTTACTTTTTCTGTTGTTTATATCTTCCAGCTTTCTTAAGATCAAATCCTCAAATTTGAATATTTTATTATTGAACATATCATTGTGATACTGGTTAGTTTTGAGATGGTAAGTGTCGCACCCGATATCGCGACGACCTTTTAAAATTTAATGGTGGAAGAACATATATCTAGTATCTTGTTTTTGGAGGGGAAACATGTCTGATTTAAGGAGTCGTCACCTAGTATTACAGTCACTAGGAACCCTTACTGGTCAACATAAATTCTATAGCACGAGACTTGTTACGCAAAGAGAATATACTTTCACCTCTTAAGGGTCCTACCTGATGTAGACTGCATTGATGGTTTTGTCTTAAATTGCTAAGGGTTTGTTTTATTCTATTTTTTTATGGTCTGCTTAAAATATTCATAACTCTGGTGCCAATGAATATTCGACTACGAATACTTCTAATTCTGACGTTGGTAAATATTATATAACCAAAAAATAAGGTATTATTGACTCTGATGTCAGTGAATAAATCAATAAAATTTGGATTGAAAACAAAACATATCTTTTTATTATTTTTTAGACAAAAAAAAAGACATGTATCGCATACTAGATTCGCATTTTACAGTAAAAGTTTACAATCCAAATACTCAGTGAAATCATAAAAAAAATATAATAGACCCACAAATAAATCCAAAAGGGTCCTCAAACTTTGTTAGAATTTTATGATATCCAAAAAGGTCCGTTTGGCTAAATATCAACATAATTAAGAGTAAAATTAAAGGGAAAGAGCATAAAGGTGTGTTTTGCCAAACACATTCTTAGCCCAAAGAAATTTGGGCCAATTAATCTTGAGGCCTAGTATGTCTCAATAGTTTTTGTCTTTTTTTTTATGGGGGGCTGGATCTAGCTCAATTGTACGAGCTAGGCTTGATTCGGCTGGCCCAACCTAGTCACTAGCCCAGGCTAGTGATCCATAATTGTGAGCACATGAACATTAAATCACGCACGCTTTGCACAATAAGAAGGTATTAAAATTGCAAACCAGGGGAAGAAAAAGAACTTACCTGGTTCACGAGAGATGAAGGTGATGATGGTGTGCTAACTGGCTAATGCTACCTTCCCCCCTGTTTTTATTTTTCTTTATTTCTTTTCTGGTCTTCCTTCTCTCTACTTTGGGTTTTTTTCGTTTTGCTTTCTGGGTTCCTTTCTTTTCTGCCTCTCTCACATCCTCTTTGTCTCTCTATGTGTTTGTCTATTCTTCCCCCCTCATCTAGTGAACGACCTTTCTCTGGCTTTTATAGGGCGAAAGAATGCCCTGGTGGTTCATCTTATCCCTCCCAGGATAACGATCTTGGGGATGAGGATAAGCATGGATCATTACTCTGTGTTTGAGGAAAACAGGACACCAATAGTCCTGCCATTGCAAGACTATTAGAGACGAATAATCCTTGCATCGAAGGAGCAACATGTGGGTGAGAGAAACTGAGGCCACTAACAGGTATGGTTAGAAGATAAATTTGATCCATGTTTTGGATAAGATTTGATGCAGTTTTGGTTAAACCAGTCTCTATTGGGATGAGGATGAACAGTTGGTTTAGAAATGGCGTTATTTTTTTTATTGAAATGAACATCTACAATTTATCCCCTGAAGTTTTGCCATTTAGCAATCAGACCTTTATTCATGAAAATCTTTCTTTTTTTTTTATTTCACCCTTAGATTAATTGTAATTGGACCCCTGAATTTCAACATCATTTACAAAACAATCCTTGGTTTCAAGTTTAATCAATTCAGTTCTTAATTGACTTTTCAACTTTTAATTATTTCAAAATTACCCCTGGAAAAATCAATTAACCCCCTATAGTATCAGCACCTATTCTTTTTAGTCCCTAGAATTTAATTTCTTTCAATTTTGATCCAAGTTGACACCAAACTTTGATATTTCCTCAATTAAGCTCCTGATTGCATTAATTAATTAAATCAAAGTTTAATGAAGTGGTCTGGTTTTGGCGCATGCAATGCTGCTGCATAGGCAATGCATGGGCGAGTAGCTGGTCCAAGCGGGTTCTTCCATGTGGCAGACATATGAGATGCAAGTTTGATGACAGATGTGTATTGATATGTGGAATCAACTTCAAGGCTGATTACTTTAGACACCTGTCATAAAATAGGTTTTTTTACTAACCTGTCTGATAAGTTATATTTGTTATCATAGGGAGGTTGTTCCCCACTAATTATTCATGGTTATATAGTTGTAGCTTGTCTGGGCATTTGTTAGCTTTTTGGCTTTCTTTTGGGCAGATTGTACATGTCTGTATATTAACTTGTTGGGTCACCACCCTTGCTATTTTTTTTTTATATATAATACATATATATATATATATATATATATATATATATATATATATAAAAAGTTTAATGAAGTCTTCAACTTATCAATTCCTTCAATTTTTGGCCAAATTATCTTCCAAGTTTATAATTTCCTTCTTATTAGTCCCGAACCTTTAATTTATATAGTCTTGACTCAATTCTCAAATTATTATATTTTATTATTATTATTATTATTTGAAAATTCAAAAATTAGGCTATGACAATAGGCTTCGTTTCTAATTATAGTAGTCAGACGTTATTGTTCTATGAAGTCAAGGTTTGTTTTAAGATCGTGCTCATTGCCTTTCAAGGTATAGTAGATCACCCAGTGAGTGGGACATCCAATCTCAGTTGGTATCATGGCTTCAATTCCATATGGAAGGAGAAAAAGGGTTTCACATGTAGACATCTTCTAAATGGTTCTTTAAGCCCATAGGATTTCATATAACATCTTTACCCATTCTGACTTAGCTTCTTTTATCTTTTTTAGCCCTTTAAGAAGAATTATGTTAGTTAATTTAGCTTGATCATTAGTTTGAGGATGTGATATTGAAGAGAAACGATAATCAATATGAAGCCTTTGATAATACTCTCTCATTTTATAGTTGTTAAAATGCATCCCATTATCTGTAATCAAGAATTTAAAAATTCCAAAACGACATATGATATTCTTCCAAAAGAATTAAAATATTTTATTGGTGGTTATCTCTGTTGGGGTCTCTACTTTAACCTATTTCGTGAAGTAATCAACAACTACTAAGACAAACTTTTTTTGCTCATGGCCTTAGGGAATGGACCTATAATGTCCATCCTCATTATGAAAAGGCTAAAGGAAGGTTTTGGTTATCACTTTTGCAGATGGCTGTCGGGGGACCGAGGCAAACCTTTAACATTGATCATATTTCTTCACTAATTATATGGCATCATAGAGTACAGTTGACCAATAAAAACCTACTTGTATGGCCTAAGCAGGAAGAGCTCTAGATCCTGTATATAAGCCACATATGCCTTCATATATTTCTTTCAAGACATAGGTGATTTATTCTGAGGATAAACATTTTAATAGTAGAGTTGAAGTTGATCTTCTATAGAAGATTTTGTTAATTATACAATACCCTGATGCTTATCTAGTTAGATGGGTGGCTTTATTTTTGTTCGAGGGTAGCTCTAATGTTAGCATATAGTTTTTAATTGAAGTTCTCTAATCATTTTCAATATTGATGGGAACAACCACTAGCTTTTTTTTACTAACACTTAGTTTCTCCAGAAAGCTTAGCAGGATTTAAACTTGTTAATTTAGACAAGAGATCATGCCGATACTTGTTTCCCCTTGGAATATGGATGATTGAAATGCTTTCTTCTTCAGCTTTTAGAGCAGAACCTTTTAAAGATATAGATGCATGATTGGTTCTCTTGTTTCACTTGTTCCCTAGCATTAACTAACTACCAATTGAGAATCACTATGAGCTTTGATTGAGTATGCATCCAAGGCCCTTACAAGGAGTAGTCTAGCTAAAAGAGCTTCATGTTCTGTTATATTGTTTATGGTTGGGGATTTAAAATGGGCTTCATATTCTAATATTTTTTCTTTAAGGTTGACAAGTATTATCCCAAATCCACTTCCATTGATGTTGGAAGAACAATCTACATATAATTTCTAAGTAGGAAACATCACAAATGGTTCTACTGGAGCCTCTAGTTTGACTGAAGATTATGTCGTTAAAGATAAAGGATCAGGTGTATCTAAATGTCTTTTAAAACAACATTCAATAATGAAATCTATCAAGGCCTGGCTTTTATAGCTGTTCGAGGTTTGTATTAAAGCCTAAATTCTCTCAATTCTAAAGCTCACAAAAAAACCTAAAAACTTCTGTCCTTTAACTACAAAAACACATTTGGAAGGGTTAAGTTTCATCTGGAGTTGAAGCAATACGGAGAAAACTTCTTCAATATTTAGAGATGTTGTTCAAAAATTACGTTTTTTACTAACATATTGTCAACATATCCATCTATAATTCTCCAAATTTGATTCTTGAATATTCAATTAATCATTTGTTGATATGTTCTCCCTTAATTCTTCAATCTGAATAATATTCAATTAATCATTCGCTGATATGTTCTCCCTTAATTCTTCAATCTGAACGGCATTGGTTTGTCACAATAAATCTCTACTTTAGTTATAAGTTGAAAGTTATTGCAAAAAAAAGGACACAAAATCATAACTCATTACTAAAAGCAAGGCACGTCGCTAAAAAAAAAAAAGCAAGAGAAATTGTCTTCATTATAAATAATATATCATCCTTCATTTATTTTGCGTTAAGAAAAGTCTAGGCTAAACAAATAGCCTAATTATAAGATGCAATAACCTACAAGCTCTGATATGTGCAATATTTGAATCATGGGATAGTTTATCCCACAACCCTTTGCTTATAATTTCTTACAATTAACCAGGGATGAGGTGGTTGGTGGTTTAACTATATAGTTCATTTAAGTTTGACATGTTAAAGGTTTCTAGCATAATTGAACCATTATGGTGATTGGGTTTACAAGTTAGGTTTACAGGTGTGTTTATATCTGTTAAGTCACTCGACATGCTTAAACATTTATTTCAGTGTCATAAAAAAAGATTGAGATCATATAAACTCAATTAAAAAAACCTTTTAGTTTGAGTGTTAATTATAGGTTTTTCTAAGAACACATTATATTAACATGTAATAATATGGTTAAGACTCTAAATGATATTTAAACATTAAAATTTAATAGAATTAAATTGAAGAATAAAGATAATGATAAATAAACAAAAACATTTATTCAAATCTATTCTATACAATGAAAAGATAGATCTTGGATAAATGAAACGTAATTAATTACTTCTTATTTGATTTCTCTTATATAAAAAGCAATAAATAAAAATAAATTAGCAATAATAAGAATTCTGCCAGACTAGATAATCACTCTAAGAACTAATACAATATTTACTAAAATGAATCAAACAAACTGAGTTCACATGCAATTAAAAAAATCAACACTTACATTAAACAAATATCAATAAATGATAATTTCAGTATCTTAGTTTATAAAAATAGTTTAAGACTAAAAGGAGGGATTTGCAATTAATTATTTGTTCATCAAATTAAGTAAACAAGATAATAAAATTAATAGGGGTCTTAATTAGCATATGCAATTAAAACAACATATATAGGATCTTAATATATACACCAAAAACAAAACAGAGTCTAAACAAATATATATTATTATAAATCAGATCATGTGAGAAAAATTCTAATTCGTGTATGCTAGTGTATTCACTATTTGTAAATAGCAGTATCATAGTTTTCAAACCCGGTTTATCCCGGGACCTGGCCGATCAGGGACTGGAACCAGGTCGGGTTGAAGAAAAAATAAAAGAAAGAAAAACCCGGCGTGACCCGGCGACCCAGCAAGACCCGGTCAAAAAAAAATTAACCCGGATAATTCAGTCAAAACCTGAAACCTAAATCTTAAACCAGACCGGTTCTGAAAACTATGAGGAAAATCACATAATAGTTAATTGCGTCCTTAATTTTGTATCTATCTTTAATTAATTAGAAGATAGGCTAGCCTGAGGAGGCAATGACTCATAATCAGCGTTAATCCCTAAGCTGTATGAATTTATTAAACTGGTCTTTAAAGAGTAAAAACAGACCCATAACATTTGTAAGATGACTTTTATTTATTTTTTCACAATAAATTAAATTGTGAATATAGCATAACCTATTAATTTCTATGGGGTAAAAACTTATTTTTCATTTAAACGATGGTATTATTTAATGTGAGAATTGTAAGTTGCTAGTAAAAATTGAAGTAAAAAAAAAAAAAGGCTTCGCTTGCATTTCTCGATTTAATAGAACCACTGGTAGCAAAAAGGAAAATCAGTTTTATTTAATAATAAAAATAATTAATACATTAACTTTTACATATTTTTTCACTTAAATTTCGTTAAAGAAAACCTCATGAATTATAATATTCATCGCATCAAAAGTTTCATTTATCCAAGTGTAATATTAGCAACTCAATATATATATATATATATATATATATATATATATATATATAACAAATTATTTCATGATCAAATTAGAAATTAAAAATCTATAATTGTATCACTAATCTAGAAATTATTTCATTTTAATCATAATTATTAAACCAGATTTGGGAATTGACTAAGTACAAGGCTCAGATCATAGATTGAACGGGTTCTTCCGAGTTAACTTAGATTAATTTTTTTTAAGAATAATCAAAATGATGTTATTTTGAGACAAAAAAATTCAAATCAAGTTTTGATTACGTGTTAAGCAATGAGTTAACTAGATACCTGATGAAGTCCGAGTTTATCCCATGAGCTTGTGAGTCAAGATGATACTTGTGATATTTGATTAATCTTCTGGTTCCAACAATATAATTCATCAATTCTTGACGAGGTGGCTAGTGGATCATGCTTGATATTTATAAAAGATCATTTTTTATATATTTGGAGACTCTCCAATGATTAAATGAGTATCGCTTGAGAGAAAAAACAGTCATAATTTAAAAGAATATCTTAAAATAAATACATTTTTTATAGAGAAAAATTTAACCTCATTTTAAAGGATATTCCCGCCTTTTATATCCCCTCATATTTTTTTTTTATAAGAAAAATTTAAAATATCAACAAAATATTTCTAATTTTTCAGGGTAAAATATATCTGAGTCGTCGAGATAAAATATCCATAGCATCCATGGTATGGATTCAATGTACTTGTAATTGTGATCCGTTTTGCAAGCTCAAGAGGTTTTGAATTTGATACATTGTATCTGTAAAGGTAGACTTCGAGGACTGATTTCACTCTGATATAGATTTATGGAGACTGATCCCCGATATATATTGACGCCTAACCTGACAACCTTTTGTATACGTGTCCTTTGGCCCCTAAAATCCGGCAACGTTATCATCTCAGTTTTTGTCGGGACGGGGACCATTTACGCGCACGATACTACGTGTCACGACTCGGGAGGCTCTTTTTCTAATTAAATTATAAAGATACTCTCGTATGCATGTTGATTAAAACCACTTTTTTTCAAATGATTTAAGGGTATATCTTTAAATTTCATGGTGATTAGAGAATAATTAATATTTTTTTATTAATTATTTTTTTGGATCTACGTACTAGTTGGATTTTCATTATATTTATTAAATAATAAAGAACAAATCTTAAATTTATTACCCAATTATTATGATAGTCTCGATTATACATCTAAAATATCAATTGTATTGTTAAACAAAAAATTCTCAATTAAATCATTCTATGTTTGTCACATTATCTCCAAAAAAATAAAATAAAAAAATAAAAGGGAATTTGAGGTTGAAGTATTTTTAGAAAATAAATATTTTTTTTTCTATTTTCTAATATTAATATTTTATTTCTAATCTATTAATATTTTTTATTTTTTTTTCACGTGATAGTTTTTTTCGATCCATAAAGATTGGTGTAAGAGATTTTTTGAAAAATAAATATTTTCTTCAATTATTTTATTTCTTCTTTTTCAAACTAGATTTTTTTATATATTTTTTTGTTTTCCTATCTAATTTAATAGTTTTTTTTAGTTTTTTTATTTGAAAGGAATATTTTTTTAATTTTAATTTTTCTATTTAGTATCAGCAAGGTTTTGTAGTTTTTTTTTTCTTTAGATAAAAGAGTTGTTAACAATCTCAATAACTATATTTGATGAATTATCCTATTAAAAAATACAAATTATTTAATGGTATAATTGATACGGAAAATAATATGAATGTATAATTGAAATTATCTCAATGGTTGGGTGGTCAAGTTTGCCTAATAATAACAAAAGAATTTCCTAACACCAAAAAAAAAACAAAACAAAAAATTATTATTTAATAAGGAAAAAAAAAAAAACATTCTTAAATTCCAAGACAACCCCTCAGCGGCAAATGACCTGACGCTTCTCTTTCTTTTCACTTCCTTTATAAACACCTCTAACCCTAATCTCACATTTTCACCACCACCTTTGTATAGAGAGCGAGCCGCTAGCTAGCTGATCTGCAGGACGCCGTTCTTCTTGAGAATCCACTCTAAGAAGGATTTGCGGTATCATCTGCAGCTATATATACATATAAATACACGAAAACCATAAATAAAATGGCTCGCTCTCTCCCAAACGCTAAGCTTCTTGTCGCTT
>Ga0325414_1008465_pt1 | contig 10900 bp, 8 predicted proteins | sample PopdelMetagenome_8_FD_206183 | JGI IMG/M metagenome (GOLD analysis project Ga0325414, IMG submission 206183) | Populus deltoides microbial communities from Bellville, Georgia, United States - Leaf-PdKOR-R3 | ecosystem: Host-associated > Plants > Phyllosphere > Phylloplane/Leaf | place: USA...
CATTCGTTGCATATTCTCCAGCAACTCTTCAATCTCTAGAAAGTTCTTTTCAAAAGTACATCAAATTTATAGAAACTCATTTCCAACATCAAAATCCTTTTTAATTATCTTTCAAACAACAAAAAAATCAAATAATTTTGCAAACTCAATCTCTTGGTAGCTTTATTATCAATGAAATCAAATTTGACATTGCTGAGTGGCCATGATTTTCAAAAATTAAAAAACAAAATTGTTGTCTAAATAATTGATGTCGTTTTAGGTAAAAAAAAAACAAAAGTCAATGGGTTGCATCCGGGTTTTTGACCGGGTTGCTAGGTCAACCCACCAGGTCACACCAGGTTTTTTCTTTTCTTGTTTTTTCTTCAACCCGGCCCGGTTCTAGCTCCGGGTTGGCCCGCAGGGCCGGGTTTCAAAACTATGCTTGAAATACATCAAAATAATATATTTTTTTATTTTTTTAAATTTATTTTTGATATCAACACATTAAAACGATCTAAAAATATTAAAAAAATAATTTTAAAAAATCAAAATTTTCAAAAAGCCCAATGCGGCTACAAAGAGAAAGTTTATGAAGAGGGCAGAAATGATCGTTTTTGAGAATTTTGATTTTTATATAGAAGGATCAGAATTGATAATATGAATATTGAAGGACTATAATGATTTTTTAAAACATCATTTTATGCACAAATGAATCAAATGGAGTCATTTTATGGCCAGCGTTTCACTATTTATTTTGGGGAAAATAAACACCAATCTCCCCTTTTTATTTAGTTTTACTATCTGACAAATTGGTCTGCGCTTCAAGATCATTATCTACATATGATATTATTAATTAAATTAAAAACAAAAACTATTAAATATTACTCTAAAAAGTATGGTTTCTTCACCATGTAAAGCTCTATTATTCATCCTCTCATATATTATTATAGATGAGTTGCGTAAAATTTTATATATTTTTAATTTATTTTTAAATTTTTTTTATCAATTTAAGCAATCAAAACAAACAATATTTATATCAAGTGATTTCATTTCATAAAAGAAATTCATAGTAGGTGTTTTTATACCTTTAAAGTTTGAGAAAAAACAAACCTGATTTCGAGTTGATTTTTGAACTCAAGTTGATTTTTAGTTTTTTGAGTGGTTTCTTGAGTTTTTTAGGTCATATATAGATTTAAGCAAAAAAAAAAAACTTAAGGGCCCATTAGCGAGGGCTTACCAAAATGGGTCAAATAAGCTGGCCTAACTTGTCAAGCCCAACACCACCTAGTATTTGCTTCTTATTTTCTATTTTTTTTAAGTTAATGATTATTTTTTATAGTTTTTCCTTTAAATATTTTTAATTTATATTTAAATTAGTATCATTTTTCTCTTCATTTTATTTGGAGCCTTTTTTAAATGATAATTATTTTTTTAGTTAGGTATTTAAATTTGAAGAGTTTTTCTAATTCATCTATAATTTTTTTTAATCTTTTATATGGATGGACTTTATTTTTAAAAATAAAAAAATTATTTTTAGATAATATTTCTAATATGTACAGCCTTGCATGATTTTTTTTATCCTTTTATTTTATTTGATCAATTTAATTTATAACTCTATTTATATTATCGTAATAATTATTTTTTATGGTTTTTCCTTTAATTTTTTTAATTTATATTTAAATTAGTATCCCTTCTCTTTTTTATTTTGTTTACAGAGATTCTTTTAAATTACAATTATTTTTTAATTATGTATTTAAATATGAAGATTTTTTATGATTCATCTATCATTTTTTTTATCTTTTGTATAGATGGATTTTATTTTTGAAAATAAAAAAATAATTTTTAGATAATATTTCTAATATATGCAGCTTTGCATGATATTTTTATTCTTTTATTTTATTCGATCAATTTAATTATCTTTGAAACAACAAAAAATCAAATAATTTTGCAAACCAAATCTCACACTAGACCATTGATCTACTCTTTTGTTTTTCTTTTGGTAGCTTTAAGGATCCAAACCATTATCAATGAAATCCAATTTGACATTGCTGAGTGGCCATGATTTTCAAAAATTAAAAAAAAAATTGCTTTAAATTTCTTGTTTTATGTTTTTTTTATTACATGATAGTATCAAAAATAAATTTAAAATATATATATATATATATATATATATTATTTTAATTTTATTAAAAAAAATATTTTAAAAAACAATTATTATTATAATATCAAGAATTACCAAAATCTAATAATTAAGGCTCAAATTGGATCGAAACGACACCAAATTATGGTGATTAAGTAAACTTCTCTTGCATAACTCTCTCTTCTTCTAAGATAGTATTTAGCATTATAGTAGCGGTTTCCTTTTCAAAATATATTTTACTTGAAATTATAGTTTTTAGACCCAGTCCGATGGCCGGCTTGATCCAAGACCTGGGTTTCGAGTTTTAACCGGGTCATCCAGATCAATTTTTTTAAAAAACAAAACGATGTCGTTTTAGTAAAAAAAAAAAGTCAACAGGTTGTATCTGGGTTTTTGACCAGGTTGTTGAGTCAACCCGCCGGGTCACACTGGGTTTTTTCTTTCCCTGTTTGTTCTTCAACCCGGCCCGATTCCAGCCCCAGGCCGAGTTTCAAAACTATACTTGAAATACATCAAAATAATATATATTTTTTTATTTTTTAAAATTTATTTTTAACATTAGCATATCAAAATAATCTAAATACATCAAAAAAAATTAATTTAAAAATTTTAAAAAGCGCAATGCGGCTAAAAAGAGAAAGTTTATGAAGATGGCAGAAATGATCAGAATTTTGATTTTTATATTGAAGGATGAGAATTGATAATATGAATATTGAAGGACTATAATGATTTTTTTAAACATCGTTTTATGCACAAATGCATCAAATGGAGTCATTTCATGGCCTGCGTTTCAGTATTTATTTTGGGGAAAATAAACACCATTCTCCCCTTTTTTGTTTAGTTTTACTATCTGACAAATTGGTCTGCGCTCCAAGATCATTATCTACATATTATATTATTAATTAAATTAAAAACACAAACTATTAAATATTACTCTAATAAGTATGGTTGTTGCTTCATTATTCATCCTCTCACATATTATTATAAATAAGTTGTGTAAAATTTTATATATTTTCAATTTAATTTTTAAATTACTTTCAATTTGATCTTTAAATTAAATTAGTATCATTTTTCTCTTCATTTTATTTGGAGCCGTTTTTAAATGATAATTATTTTTATAGTTAAGTATTTAAATTTGAAGAGTTTTTCTAATTCATCTATAATTTTTTTAATCTTTTATATGGATGGATTTTATTTTAAAAAATAAAAAAATATATTTTCAGATAATATTTCTCATATGTACAGCCTTGCATGATTTTTTTTGTCCTTTTATTTTATTTGATCAATTTAATTTATAACTCTATTTATATTATCGTAATGATTATTTGTTTATGGTTTTTCCTCTATATTTTTCAATTTATATTTAAATTAGTATCCTTTCTCTTTTTATTTTGTTTAGAGAGACTCTTTTAAATGATAATTATTTTTTAAAATTATGTATTTAAATATGAAGATTTTTTATGATTCATCTATCATTTTGTTTTATCTTTCATATAGATGGCTTTATTTTTAAAAATAAAAAAAATTAATTTTTAAATAATATTTCTAATATGTGCAGCCTTGCATGATATTTTTTTCTTTTATTTTATTCGATCAATTTAATTTATATCTCTATTTATATTATTATTTGTTTAAATAAAAAAATTATTTTAATAAATAAATTTATCAAACATAACTGCGTAAATATATTCTTGTCTCAAGGTTAAGTATCATTAATAACTTTTTATTTATTTATTCTCATACATAGTTCTTGATTTATTTGTTTACATGTATGCATAAAAACTTTTATTTGAAATTAGATTTTTTAAAACTACATAGATGCATTAAAAAAACCTGCACATACAATTTGTTTTATTGGAAATGAAAATCTCTAACCTATGATGGAGCGTGGTTCATATAAACTAGTAAAAACAAAGCATTTTACTTTTTTAAATATTGTGCACTCATACACAATTGCACTGTGGATTCATATAATACTTTTTTATAATGTATTTTTTTTTCAATTTGATTCTTTCACATTGTGTTTATTTGAGATTAGCTTTAATAGTTTATTTCAACTTGTTCGGCAACGCGGCTAGTCGCGCCTTTGCCAAAATTTTGATTTTTTTGTTTAAAATTATTTCTTTTTTATGTTTTTGGATGATTTTGATATGCTAATGTCAAAAATAAATTTTAAAAAATGAAACAAAATATTATTTCGATGCATCTCCAAGCAAAAAGCACTTTGAAAAACAACCGCTACCACAATATCAAACAAGCACTTCAAATGGCTTCTTGCCAAGACAAAAAAAATCTTGTCATTGGATTATTGTTGGATTTTATAAAAAGATTGTTTGGATTTTTTTGGTTTTCTAAAAGATTGAAACTAAAGGGATTTTAATTGGAAATTAGAAGGAAAAAAAAAACCCAGCTCTTTCCGTCCCCGGAAAAAAGAAGAAAATAAATATAAGTTGGAAACCAAAAGGTTGAGAGAGAAGAAAAGGGTGAGAGGAAAGAGAACGAGGAATTTCTTATCGAAACCATACTGGAGCTCTATCATCACCACGCATCACCTTGGAATGAAGCCCCCAACAAAATAATTCAAACAATACTAAGAAAGTCCACCATTAGAGCTCGAAGGATGTTGCATACTCCTCAATTTAGTGGCCTTCCTCACACGCTGGCGTGTGAGTTATATATACCATGCAAATTTTTTTAATTAAGTCTCTGATTCTATTGCAAGTTTTTAATTTAGTTATGAATTTAATCTCACCTAAGCCCAATAAAAGCCTAACTAAGGAGAGAAGAAAAGAAGGGAAAAGGAAGAGGTAAGTTACCCAACTAGGTTAGCTCATTGTGGTCATGTCCATAATTTGAATAGTGAATTTAGAGTGTTAACTCAAGTTTATTAGGTTCCATCCAATATGTCATAATCTTGATATTAAAAAAAAAAGATGTCATCCTGAAGAAAATTAAAGTCAAACCATGTTTTTACTAGTTGTCCATGTTGTCTATTGATCCGTCAAATCAATTATGTCATGTTGTGACAACTTCCATACATTTAATTTGAAGCTCGGGCTAGATAAGGTATCGGGTCGGGAGGTTTTAAGATTGACATGTTAAGCCCGATTTAGTGAAATTATCAAAAAAATTCCCACTCCATGACCGTCCTTTTTTATATTGAAAAAATTAGTGTCATTTGTTTTTTTAAAAAAAAGTTTGAACACCTTCGTCTTATATTTTTTTTGGTCATATCATGTTTTGATTGGGTCAACTTAGCATATTATAAGTTTACATCTATTTGTTTTTAAAAAAAAAATATGCTCACAAGAACGTTATTGCTACCTTGAATCCATACTTGTAGCGGAGTACATGCAATGAAACTACCGTTTAGTAAAACATAATACTATTAAAAAAAGCTAACAACTTTCATCATTTAATTAGTTTAAACATGAAATTTAACTAAACATGACATAAGCTTTAGGCGCCCAATCTGTATTTACCTAGTAACGTATAATCAAAAGAGTAGATTTTTTATACTCTTATTTATATTATCGATGATCAAATAACCAAATCTTTTCTAGCTAATTGAAGCTTTTGTGATACTTCACCATTACTAAAATCATTTACCATAAAAAAAAAAAAACAACCAACACTTGCATGGATATAATAAGTGTTTTATAAATCAAGTACTTGAACACAAAAAGAACTAGACACCTTTGTAATATTTTGATGAAGTCCCACAATACAATATATGTAACTAAAAGGTTATTTAGTGTTTGGAATAATAGTTAATCAATATATTTAGGTGCTTAGATTTCTTCTTCTTAATCTAAGAAACTCCAAGCTTATAGTAGAAGTTTAAATACCTGCAAAAACAGTCCTAATCGGGAGGACTTAAAAACCCTTCAATAATAAAGTCAGTATATTTATAAGAAATATATTAAATAAGTTAAGGCAATAAATTATTTAAAAAAGCTTTAAATTTAAGAAACAAAAATGTTTGTTCTTGAATTTTAAGTTAGTTAATGCTCTGAAATCTATGTTTCTTTATCTTAAGAGATGAAAAGTTATGAACCCTTTACCGGGATGGTTCAGGGGGTGTTTATAGCTCCTGAACCTTGTCTTTTTCAAAGAAAGAAAAGACTGAAAAGTCCTTTGCTTTTAGCGACATTAATGGGAGGCAAATATCTCTTACATATCATTAATGAGATAATAAATATGGTAGGTCCTAAGAGACCTTGTATATACCTATAAGTATAGAGAAATTATTACCTTAATATGAATGATTATTCTAAATAGAGAGATATGACGGTTTATCATATCTTTAATACTTATATTGTAGAGGATCATCCAGGATCAGACATATAGCCTTAGAACTTGGTAATGTCCAAGTTCTTTGGGTCTGACATGTTTCTCAGACTCATGTTTCTTTGGACTTAACTGACTCCCAAGTCCAAGTTCTTTGGACGTGGCATGTTCACCAGATCCACAATTCCTTGAACTTGGCTAACTACCAAGTCTAAGTTCTTTATGTCTGGCATGTTTGCAACACCCACATTTCTTTAAACTTGGCTAACTACCACGTCCAAATTCTTTGGGTTTGGCATGTTCGTCATACCCACATTTCCTTGAACTTAGCAGTCTAAGTTCTTTGGGTCTGGCATATTCGTCAGACTCGTGTTTCCTTGAACTTGGCTGATTATCAAGTCCAAATTCCTTGTGTCTAGCATGTTTGTAAGACTCACGTTAACTTGGACTTAGCTGAAGACCAAGTCTAAGTTCCTTGGGTCTGGCATGCTCGCCAAACCCATGTTATCCGAGGCTTGAGCAACTACCAAGCCCATGTACTTTAGGTTTGGCATGTTCGTCATACCCACGTTTCCTTGAACTTGGCTGACTGTCAAGTCCAAGTTCTTTGGATTTGGCATGTTCCTTAAACTCACATTTTCTTGAGTTTGGCTAACTTTCAATTTCAGGTTCTTTAAGTCTGACATGTTCGTTAGACTCACCTTACATTGGGCTTGGTTAACTGTCAAGCCCAAGTTCATTGAGTCTGGCATATTTATCAGGCCCATTTTATTTAAAGAGATTTTTATTTATAGAAATCTTAACCAAAAGTTAACTCATCATATTCAATAGTTATCAAATAATTTCAAAATAATACATTGAAAATATATTAAAAAAAAATTATGAATAAGTGATATATATCTTTTTGAACAACTTAATATTATTGACCTAATTCTTTTTATTTTTGAAATATTTGATGAGCAAAAATACATCTTACACAACATATTTCACAATTAAGAAAGTCATGAACAACCAAACTTTTATTATTATTATTATTATTATTATTATTATTATAAAAATAATTCTTAATTAATATGTGAATTTTGTAAATTTATATTTTTTTTAACAATGAAGGGGAATAAAATTTAATTGTGTTGATTTGATTATTTTTTATTACTAAACACCATGTTAAGATTTCAAATTTAAAGATCTAAAAATATATATCATGATCTATTTTTTATATTTTGAAAGAAAATAAATAGTGTTTAATAAACAAATCTAAAAAAATCAATAATTTAGAAGAAAAATAAAAAAACTAAGAGAGTAGTCAGGACTAGTTCACATGTTAGGTATGCTAGCTAAGTCAAAGCTAGGCCAAGTCTGGCCTTATAGACCATAAAAAGTGAAAAATAAAAAGCAAATGAACCAATATGTAATAAGGAAGATATTTTTTATTTTTTTATGCTAGATTCAAAACCGAATAAAAAAATCAATTCAAATCGACCAGTATGTAATAAGGAAGATATTTTTTATTTTTTTATGTTAGATTCAAAACCGAATAAAAAATCAGTTCAAACCGACCAGTTTCACTTTATTTTATTTTGTAAAAAAAACTTGCAAAATATAACACCGTTCTAGCTAGTGAAATTCTCTCATGAAATTTACATCCTTATTTATTGCAATCGTTCAATAAGCTAACATTTTATCCTTAAATTCACCACTGAAATGATTCCTTATGGCATAATTTGTATCAAAACAACTAACCAATACAAATAATATAATAATGGCTAATATTAACAAGTTACATAAAACAAATCTTTTCCTTTTAACTAAATGTTTCATATAGAAATTTTAGAGTTTTGTACATCAAAACTTGAAAACAAAAAATTGGGTTCATCAAAATAAAGGAAAAATAGTGAATTATGCAAATGAACTTCGCAAAAGACTTGCCTAATAGAGAAGAGAAGACAATTACAAGAAAAAACAGAGAGAGTAAGGAACTGAGATCAAAGAGGTAGAAACCAGAAAGGTAAATAAAGGGGTGGATTATAGGTGAAAGAGATTGAGAGAGAAGGAGTCAGGGGAAAATGGGGAAGAGGGCGTGTGTATGTGAGAGCATGAGAGAGTAAGTTGATTTAATTTTAGAGTTTAAGTGATAATATGTTTAATTTTTTGGTTGAACCAATGTAGTTTGATTCGGTTCAATTGGTTTCAAGCTTCTAAATTCAAAACCAAACTAAACCATTTTTTTTGTTTTCTAATCTATGTTTTTAGTTTTTTTAGTTGTTTGGTTTGTTTACTCGCCCCAAGTATGCAATAATAAAAGACATTAACATCAAATCAATTTTTAAAATCCATTTCTATATATCATAGCATCAATCTACTTTATATTTATATATATATATATATATATATATATATATATATATATATATATATATATATATTTTTTTTTTTTTGGAGAGACTTTAAATTGTCTTCAAAGAACTCTACCAGTTAAAATCTATTGATTGAAGGAAAGATTACCTAAACAACTAAATGGCATGGGTGTTTTACGATAGCTCAATCCATAGTAAAATTTGTCTTAGGCTACAGTAAAATTACATTTTTACCCTTTATCCAAAAACGTTAAGCCTCTTTAGTGAGGGTGTTGATGTCTTTTTCATTATTGTTTTGACAGAGGAAAAATACTTTTTTGCCCTCAACTTCAACAAACTATAGAATTGTTAACCAATGGTTTTCTTAACTTTGCATACACTTCTTAACAGTCAAAAATATGTATTTGCCCCCAGAGTAAAAAAAAAAAAAAACTATTGTGCTACTGGATAAGGGCGTTTTAGGGTTTACAAATTTTAATGTATAGTACAATTACATCTATAACCTTAGAAGAGACAAAATATAAGCTTATCATTTGAGGGTATTTGTACTTTCATATGAGTATTTTGTGTAATTGTTAGGGTCATGGGGGGCATTTTGATATTTTGTTTTCCTGAATTTTTTAATGCTTAAAGTTATTGGAGCGAGCTTGGCACACCTTAGCATGTGAGTGGCATCCACGTAATTCAGACAGTGTGTGTGACACCACTTGGTGGATGTAACTGGCCTTCCATCGTCTCCCTAAATGTGTCGTCGTATCCTTTTCCAATTAGAGTGGCACATGGCAGCTGACGGTGGTCGAGTTATCGCTAGTGGCCGTTTGATTTGTTTTTCTTTTTTTCTCTCTCCTGATAGGTAATGTACATCATTATCCTCCTCGTTTCTTAGTTTTCACTTTTAATCATCATTCTATTAATTTCTTATTTTGTTCCTTTTCCATTTATAGAAGTTTTTATTTTTTTCAATTTAATCCTTCAATTACAATTTCTCATATTTTTTGTTTTCATTTCAGTCCTCATTTTTTAAAATTTCTAATTCTGTCCTTAGACCTTTTGTTGAAGTTTTTTTCCTTTCAATTTCATCATTCAATTAGAATTTCTGTTGTTTTATGTTTTTTAGTTTGACCCTCATTCTTTTGTTTTTTTTCCTTTTAATTAAATCTATTTTTCAATTCAATTAAACCCTCTAATTGAAAATTTTTATTCCTCTAATTAATTTTTTTTCTCACCCTTATTTTTTTATCCTTTTTTGTAAAAAAAAATTCTGGTTTCATCTTTCAACATTTAATTTGATGGAAATTCAACTTTTGCATTAGGTTTTTTTTTTAATATTAGTTTTGTGATTATCTTCAAGTTTTTCTATGGGTTTATCCTGATCTCATGATCTAAGTCACGATTTTTGCATGCATGTTTTGAATATAAGTTTTTTAAAATTGTTATGTTTCTATTTTATTTTTCAAAGAATTATAATAATTCATCTAATTTTTTTTATACAAATGAAGTTTATTTTCTAAAATAAAAAAATATTTGTTTGTAAATTATATTATTGATGTGTTCGGCCTTGCATAATATTTTTTATGACATGAGTTTATTCAACCAATTTCATTTGTGTTTATCTTATAAGTCATGGGTGTTTTAGGGTGTAAATTTATCTTTTATTTAAATAAATTCACTAAACACAATCAGGTATATGTTTTATTTTATGTTATGAAATATATTGATCTTGCTTGCATAGAAGTTTTAATTTACACTTTGAATTTTTTATGTAAAAAAACACATTAAAGCAATTTATATATATACCCGATATTTTTTTGAAAAATAAAATTATAATCCGTAGCGAAGCACAGGCAAAAGCCATTGGATTGTGGTGATTTCAAGAGAGAGTCAATAGCTTCTCTCTTATGAAGGGGATGGAAAAGAGCATATTTGGTAATTTCAAAGATTTTTATAAAATAATCAAAATTGCCAATATGAATTATTACAGGATCATAACATGCCTTTCTCAAAACCAAACAATATAAGTAATTGAGGACCATAACATAACTTTCTTAAAACATAAATGGTCAAAATAATGTTATTTAATGCCCATCGATTCACTGTTTATTTTGTAGAGAACTAGTTTTATCACTTGCATTAC
>Ga0325414_1008466_pt1 | contig 10900 bp, 12 predicted proteins | sample PopdelMetagenome_8_FD_206183 | JGI IMG/M metagenome (GOLD analysis project Ga0325414, IMG submission 206183) | Populus deltoides microbial communities from Bellville, Georgia, United States - Leaf-PdKOR-R3 | ecosystem: Host-associated > Plants > Phyllosphere > Phylloplane/Leaf | place: USA...
TTTTTTTTTTTTTTCCAAGAACATTGCGCACTCAATCAAAATCAGCCCGCGGCAACACATGCGCCATCTATCGAAGATTAAATTGCTAGTGTTGAAAATTAGCAGAGATTTGAGTAGCAAAGCTGTGGAACCAGTGACATGACCCATGGGCTTTTAAGGTGTGTAAAACTCTAACTGGCCCAGATCCATCATACTCGTCATCCTAAGACCCCCACAAAACCCTAATCTGAAAGCAAACAAAAACAGCAGAGGCACAAACAAAAACAGCATCATCATCATCAAGAACAAAGCTACGGAAATGGGAAAATTCCCACCTTCATTCCGTTCTGCAATCTCATCGACATCACTCATCAAGAACACACCCTCTCAGCAGCAACAACAACCCCATTACTTTCCCAAGAAACTCACCAAGAAAAATTCCCCAAAACCCCATGAAACTGAAACCCCACCACCTCACAAATCACTCTTTAAAACCTCATCTCTAAATGAAGCTAAAAGTCTCTTCAATTCCTTCATTTCAACTACAAAAGCCCCGCTACTAGACAACCTTCGTTTACACAACTCTTTCCTTCAATCCTACACTTCAATCTCCACCCTCGATGATTCCATTTCTCTTCTTGATCACATGGTCAAGACCCTCCCTTCTTTATCCCCTGACCGATCCACTTACCATGTTTTGCTTTCACAGTCTTGCAGAGAACCTGATAGTTCTCTATCTTCTGCTCAGAAAGTTTTGAACTTGATGGTTAATAAGGGGTTTAAGCCTAATCAATTTACTGTTGATGTCGCAATTAGGTCTCTGTGCACTGCTGGGAGAGTAGATGATGCTGTTTTATTGGTAAAGGAATTTTCTTCGAAGCATTCAAAGCCTGATACTTTTACTTATAATTTTCTTGTTAAGTGTTTATGTAAGAGTAGGATTTTCAACAGTGTTTATAGTTTCATTGATGAAATGAAGAGTAGTTTTGATATAAAGCCTGATCTTGTTACTTATACCATATTGATTGATAATGTTTGTAATGCAAAAAATATTCGTGAGGCTGATAGATTGGTGGCTGTGTTAAAGGAATGTGGGCTAAAGCCAGATGCTTTTTTGTACAATACGATTATGAAAGGTTACTGTTTGTTGAATAAAGGTATTGAGGCTGTTAGGATTTATAAACAGATGAAAGAGGAAGGAGTGGAGCCTGATCTTGTTACATATAATACGTTGATTTTTGGGTTGTCAAAGTGCGGGAGAGTTAGTGAAGCTAAGAAGCTTTTGAAAATTATGGTTGAATCAGGCCATTTTCCTGATGCAGTTACATACACATCATTGATGAATGGGATGTGTAGAGAAGGGGATGTATTGGGTGCGGCGGCACTATTGGAGGAGATGGAATTGAAAGGATGTAGTCCAAATTCGTGTACTTATAATACGCTGCTTCATGGGTTTTGCAAAGGGAGAAGGTTGAATAAGGGTGTTGAATTGTACGGGGTGATAAAAAAGGGTGGTATGAAGCTTGAGACAGCTTCTTATGCTACGTTTGTGAGAGCTCTTTGCAGGGAGGGTAGAGTTGCAGAAGCGTACGAGGTATTTGACTATGCAGTAGAGAGTAAGAGTTTAACTGATGTAGCTGCTTACACTACATTGGAGAGTACACTGAAGTGGTTGAAGAAAGCGAGAGAGCAAGGTCTTGCTGTATAGATGGTATGTTGTTTACTGCATTATTAATTCTGTTTTCTTAGCTTTTCTTATCGCCACCTGTCTCATTCGTGTCATGGTAGCTAATGCATCTTAGACGAAAACGATTCTTTTATGGGTAAATGCACTAGCTAGTCCCTGTTTTTTGTTTTTGGTTGGAATGCAATGTGCCAAACTTGTACTTGGGGTGCTTTTACTTGAAAATGATTTGTTCTTGTTGACCCCGAGAATAAACAACAAAATAGATTGAAACTGTATTTGATTTAGTTTGCCACATGTGAATAGCTGAAGGAAGAAAGTTCTTGAAGATGAAGCAAATGTTATGCGGACAGAAAGAAAGGGAATATTAAAGTTTTTAATTTCCACTAAATTTCTAATGATTGGGAAACTGTAAGTAAATAAATCAGAAGATAGGGCATCAAGTAGGACTGCTTCCTGTTTCTTTGGAAACGATTATGCTTGTTGAGATAGCTTGCACAGTTTTTCCATTAATTGAAAAGAAGTTTCTGTTACCAGCTAATGACTATCGCACCTCTGTCCAAGAAGAATTAAATTTGGCTCTGTTAATTTTAGTCTCAGTGCTCGACTCTCATTTTGTGTGCATGTCTCGTAGAACAATGATACTGGCTCTCTGTAAAGTCTCGATGAAGTCCATGGTTTGACATTAATTCTGGGTTCTTCTGTGTGCTTAGCTATCTAATTCTGGTACTTTAATATGGCTTTCCTGTTGTTTTTCCAATAACTGCTTGTTATCTTTAAAAAGTTGGATTCGTTTGATCTCCCTGTTAACCAATTTTGACTCCTTTTTCTTCAAAATATTTTTCAAGATTTCAGAAAATGTGTTTTCGGCCATCTGCGCTACCATTTTACGATTCTAAACGTGTTTTAAAATCAAAATCCAAAAAAAACCGCACTGTCGACTGCCACATCACCGGGGGTTTCTACCTCGCCAACGCTGACAGCCTCCCACGGCGACAATAGCCCACACCAGCTGTGATCCCACACCACAGTAGCAGATTTCCATCTCTGTCAGCCATACGTCCTCCAGCCTCCTTCCTGAAAAACAACCATGGTGATAGATCCCTTCTCTCACCTGCCATTAGCTTCTCTCACGACGACTTTCATCTTCCCAACAGACCCGACCTTTCATCTCCTCCTCACCGACGTCATCAGCCCTTGTAATAGTAACTATTGCTCAGCCATTGTCTTCCTAAAAACACCCATCAAATCAGCCTCCTTTAACCCAATCTCACGCAGCCCTCAAATCATTTTCCTTTCCAATCCAAAAACTTCAACTCGACCTCCTCCCTCCTAGTCCAAATCTGCCTGGAAATAGGTCCAAATCACAGCCCCACAACAACCCAAAACATGGCCAACGAACACTTGAAATAAAGCCCAAAAACATCTAAGCCACCAATAACACCTAAAGACCCATTGTTTCTTTAATGAGATTCTTTTCTTATAAGTCGTGATGATAAAATCATTTTGTAAAAATATTTTTCAAGGAAACATAAGACATTTTTTTTTATATTAAAAACATGTATATAGGGTAATGATTATTTTTTTTAATTACATAACCATCTAGATGTAGTTCCCCCGATGTCCCTGCCACGTCAGGGATCATTATGCCTTCTTTCCTCGTTGCTTTAATTGGTACAACTTCATTTTAGTCATGATGACTGCTGTGTTTTGGCTACAAATGTTCCAAATTTAACGCCTAAAGTTTAATTTGTTCAGCAGTCCTTAAAATAGTGCCAAGTACACCATAACATGCTGTTCAGCTATGCAATCTGAACAGAAATAACATGTTTCTTTCCTGTTATTTTCTCTACCAGCTCTCCTGAGCTGAAGCTTTTGTGGTTCAATTTAAGGCAGGAGCTGTCAACAAGGCTTCGCTGGCCAAAAAAAATACCAGAATATAGACATCAAACGGTGGTTTTAGAGAAAGACGAAGTGCTAAGGCTGCATGATGATTCTGCGAAGGTGGCGTATAATAATACTCTTGAAGCTTCCAACATGTGTGAAATTAATGCTTGATAGACTATAGAGACAACTCTTTGACCACCTCATCCATTGACGACCATTAGGAGCTGCCAAAATATATTGCTTAATTTTCACTTTTGATGGAGGGATAAAATCTCAATGAATCCCACCTGTACCACCTGCGTTGTTTACCATCAGTGTTGATCTTGTATTTGTTTACGCAAATCTACCACACTGCCAAAATAAAGTTGAAGTTAATTTTCAATTGATTACAATGCATAGCAAATCTCGAATATGTTGGAAATCCTTGAAGTTGATATCTTCTGAACATTTATCTCACCCATTTTCTTTCCATTCTTAATCTCAGTGGTCAATGACAGAGCATTTTTATAACTTTTGGCCTAGAATACTCTGAATAGAAGCCAGTAGTATTTATGGCAATTGTTCTATGTTGTATTATCTCAATATGTTTGAGATCTTCATTGTGCCAGTGACTGTTGCAATTCGAGCAACATTAAGGTGCTTTTTTCTTGTTTGTGTTGATTTCTTGCTGATATCTCTTATCATGAGATGTTGCAGCCCTTGCATCCCCCTTAACCAAGTTTCTCATATACAAGGCTACTGGCCTGTGGCCACTAAGATAGGCAAAGGATATGACAGCCTTGAATGTGAATATTATACATGTACAACTAGCCTTCTTAGCACCATTAAATTTTGTCCTTTCTTTGGCAGTATGAGATATTGACCCACCTTTAAAAAAACTCTGCACGTTCTTTAGTGAATCAAAGGTTTGACAGGGTGTCTTCTTGCAGATTGATGTGTTCATTTTAGTGGAAACATATAGGGATGGAGCTCAACTTCCTTCAGATTTCACAGAAATGCATCTAGTAGCCAGTGCAGTATTGTGAGTTTGTGATGTGCTTCGTATTTATGATTTTGAATTCCAGTAATGAAATCTTGAGAAATCTGTAGTGGTGAATTCGGCACTGTTTATGGGCAAATCCAAATGCAAAAACCGTTTGTGTGGCCGAAATTTAGATGCAGAGCTTGCAGAACATGTTTTAGGCGAAATGGATGTTCACAGATTTGGGACCTCAAATCCTAAATGGGCTCCAAAGGGATGAATCCCAAGGTGGACAACCCAAAACAGATGTGAAAAGTGAATGTTTTAGAATCACAATCTCCGCTTGTGCATAAGGCATGATTGGGATTACAGTGAATTGTTTAAAATTGTATTTCAATGATATTTTTTAGATTTTTTTTTTAATTTTGATATCAGTATATCAAAATATTATAAAAAAAAAATATTAATTTGATGTTTTTTAAGGTAAATGTATAATCTGTACAATCTATTCTTCCCGTTATTCTCTCAAATGAGTATGTTCATGGGGTAATTCAAAATTTATTGGTATTTTACAATACAAAACTTCCTTGCTCACTTTGTCAAAATTTCATACATGATACATTGGTATATGTCTGGAAGGGGAAAAAAAAACAAGTATACAAAAAACATAAAGCTTAATACTGTCCTTGTTTCCCAATATTGATTTATTCTACATGATGCAAAGTTGCAAACCTTAATGCCATATGGTGCACGTTATTACGGAATTCAGTGCCCATGTGGATCATGGTATAATGAATTTGGAATGAGATCAAATTCACCCAATGTGGGTTAGGACAACCTTAGATTCTTGTACCCTAAAAGGGTCCTTTTCTGTCATGCAAGATTGTCTCGTTTTTTCTTCATCCACATGGTCAATTGATTAGGTATCTTGATGAATTATTGGTTCTTTGAAACCAACCAGTCATGGAATCGCCAGCCTTTAATGTTCATTACCTTCTTGCAAACGATATAATTGAAGATTTTGGTCAGTTTTACAGCTACGTGCCTTCAATGATTAGGGGAGGCAAGGAGGCACATGATTCACAAATTGTCATGGTTATTACCAATAATAAAACCAAACCCTATCTAGTATTGTTGTCCATTTCATGACCTCAAGATTAAAGAAAAACTTTTAGGTTTGTAGTTTGCTGGCTAAAATTGTTACAAGAATCTTGCGACTGTAGGGTGAACAGCATTGCCATCACATGGACCTACTTCATCGATATTGAATTAGCCAATAAATTCATCATCACCGTCGTGTTCATATAAATAGGATAGGCCATAATCTCCATTCAAAGCATTCACCCTGTGAACTTTTTGATATTCAGCATTTGCATAGCAAGTGAAGATGGCAAGCTTATCTCCAATTAATTCTGCGCACCACCCTGTTAGGTCCACTAGCTTGCCTTCTAGGTCACATCAGAATTCTCTCAAAGTCGAAGCTCAGCTAACAAAGCTAAGAACTTGGGAATCATCTACGAATCCTTTAAGAGCTGAAACTATTCAAATGAGTTTGACTAAGCTAGCAGAGTTGTTTAATTGCATCCAAGACCTCATTCACTCACCACTCACCCAGCAAGCTTTTCATCATCAACATTTAAGTCAAGTGGAAGGAGCAATTGAGGGTTCGGTTGGCTTGTTAGACGTGTGTAGCACGGTAAGGGATTTGTTCTTGACAATGAAAGAACATGTCCAGGACATGCAGTCCCTGCTACGAAGGCGCGGGGCTAGAGATTTAAGCATCGAAAGCAACGTTCTTGCTTACGTTAGCTTCAGAAAGAAGACAAAGAAGGAAATCACCAGGTCCATTAGAGCATTGAAAAGATCCGAAAGCAATGTTAATGGATCCTACCATCCCAGCACGGAGGTAGATAACCAGCAGTCATATGTGATCGAGGTTATAAATGAAGCAAGGGCTATCGCTATTTCAATCTTCCGATCTCTAGTTCTTTTCCTATCCATGCCGGAAGTGAAGAACACCGGCGGATGGTCGTTGATATCGAAACTGATACGTTCAGGGTTGCTAGCTTCTGATAAAAGTCAGAAGATTTTCAATGAAGTAGGGAATGTTGACATTGCTCTATGTTCCATTCAAGGACAAATGCGAAAAAATGATGCCAAGGTCGACGTGCAAGAAGTGCAAAGGAGATTAGAGGCACTTGATGCGTGCATCAATGGTTTTAATGCAAAATTAGATTGCATTTTTAGATGTTTAATACAAAATAGAGTGTCCCTTCTCAATCTTGCTACTCCTTGAAAGATTTTATTTTGTACATCGAACTTGTCATGGCATCCACATTTTAAAGGATACGTCCATGTTCAAATAAATCCCAAGCCGATATCAAGAAGCTACTTAGCAAGGATAAAATTTACTTTTGTGCTAATATAATTGTTAAGTCAAGTTGCAGCCAAAAGTCACGTTATTAAATTCTAATTTGTATTTATCTCCCTATCTTATGATTTATTATTGTTAATTAACTTCTTTTCTTGCTGCCACAAAATATATATATTGGCTACAATTTTATTTTTTTTAATCCGACCAATGTAATAGTTTTTGGTCGTTCCTCCACCATTTTCGTTCATCATCGATCCTAAGATTTAAATTCATCATCCAAAGTCATTGATTTTACTTATTATGCCTTGTTTTTACTAATTATATTAAGACGTATTTTTCCTATACAATTCCTTGTAGGAGTGAGCGTAATTGTTCTATTTAACCCAACGAACATGGAAAAAAAAGAGACATTGGAACTAATGGCGCCTGTAATTAAACTAGATCATTATCCTTTTGTGATGCTATACTGATTTCGATTGCAGTTCCACGAAGTCCTTTATGACTCATTTGGAATGTTCAAAGTAGCTCAGACCATACAATTAAGGGTGTATTTTTTTCTCCATTAAAATGCTAATCTTTTGCACAAGATCGAGTCAGGGAGAAAATCTCGAGAGTCATAAAGGGGTTTATGCACGCAATCAAAACTGTTTTAATCAAAATATATATCCAGGCTTTCCAACCACTACTAATGTTTCAATTTGATCACCAAAATAGTAGAAGTCACAATTGAGCAACTAACCTATAGCTACCACGATCGATCCAATGCGAGAACTTCTACGTTTCAGTGTTACTTTCTTAGACAATCTTAAGAGCACGTTTTCCATATCGGTATGATTTGAACTAAGAAAGTTAAGAAAGAGAGGATATATACACCCTTAACAATCAATAATATAAATCACCTATTAGTTTAAGTTATTGGATTTAGATTGTTTTTTAACATGATATTAGAGTCTTGATGATCAAGTGGTCACGAGTTTAAATCTCATCATTCTCATTTATTTAATAAAAATTAAGTACATGGTAATATGAATCTGTATAAGTTTCAAGCTCAAAGAACTTTTATTTGAGAGGGTGTGTTATAAAATAATATAAATCATATTTTAAAAACTTATCTAAAAGTTTAAAATTTTAAATTAAAATGGTTCTTTGAATCCAATAGAAATCTTGATGATGGTTGGAGGGTGCTAATGTAGTTTGTCTGCCCCAAACCTCCTAGCTATTCTTGAATATTCTGTTTTAACCAATGAATGAAATAGATATAATATGTATTATGAATTTTGATTTTTGTGATTCATGTAATAATGGTAGGAGATATACTGCAAAATTTGACTCTCTCCCATGAAAAAACGGTTCAAATCTTCGGTATTTGTATACTAAAATGGAAAACACATGATGCAAATCTTTCAAGGGCTACATACAAGCATATATAAAAGCATCTTCAGAAAATCGTGCATGTTGAGCAGTACTAACCTTGACTGTGGCAATTGTTCTTGAATATATATGATTCAAAAAGATATCGATGCCAAGTTTGATTTTATCTTTAGAAAGTTCTCGAACATATAGGCATATTGGCGCATCGAGAATATATATTCGAATATAGAAAAAGGAAAATAAATCTTAACAATCAATAATATCCATAATCATATTTGTAATTCATTTAATGTACCGGCCGACGTAGCTAGTTTATATATAAGAATCAACGGAGGCTTGCTTTTAACCCTAAAAGATTAACACAGCAACGTACTCTTAGAAAATCCTAATTATCATCTCACTAACCAGTCTCCATTTTCATCTGCCTATCTACAAACCCCATGTCAAAGGAAACCACCACCCCTCCCACTCCAGCACCTACTCCCACCACGCCACACACGGTTAGACTACAAATTTCATCCTCTTGGGTTTTATTTTCACAGTTTTAATCTTTTGTTTTTGTTACTAATCATAGCAAGTAATTTTTTTTTTTTTTTTTTTGCGATTTCCTGGATTTGTAGGTATGTGAACTTCAAGTGGACACTCAATCTCCTGGATGGCAGAAGACACTATGCAAAGTACTGAAAGGTATTCAAGGTACGTAGTTTGTTCTCTTCTTCTCCTTTTCGGCTCTCTCTCTCTCTCTCTTTTATTTTTTAAAGATTAATTCTCTCTCTTTTTCGAGAAAGAGTTTCTTTAGTTTTAATTTTTTTTTAATAAAAACTAAAAAAAGAGGCCAAGGATCGAGGTAGGGTGATTTTGATATCATATAGGTATGAATCTTCACATGTTAAATTAAATACAAGTGCTATTTCATAGTAGATCGAATTTAAGTAATGATATTTTTATTTGATTAACTGTGTTTCAAGAACACAGGATGAGAAGACATTAATATATATTTTAAAATCTTAATGTTAAATCACTACCTACCCTTTTAGAAAGCATCCGTTAGATTCTAATAAGTGATTATCCCCTTATGTGATTCAACGACAAACAAAACGTTAACATATGTCTTAAAATTCTATGCTAGACAAACCCTAAATGTTTCAATCATGTTTCCTATCAGGCTCTAGGAGCATCTTCATTTGCATGTCAGATAAGTTCATACTAGATTATATATCATGCTACGGCCTGCCTCATTCTATATATTAAGACGAGTCCAACCGAATCCATGTAGCGTTTAAATTCTTAGTAGTTGAGTATTGAGCTTGAAAGTTGATCATGTTGATCTTTTTATTTCCATGATAATCATATTTATTTTCTCCATATATGATTTTGTGTTAGGGGTGTCTTTCACCATCGACGCCAGCCGGGGGCGTGCAAGGGTCTCAGGAGAAGTAAACCCTAACAAACTTCTCCTAATTCTAGCCAAAGCAGGAAAACATGCAGAGCTTATATGGGTTCACCATGGAAATAGCCAAAGCAATGCACAAAGCTATAGCCATGTATATGGGAACATCCCTATGGGTTACGGCGATGGCTATGGGTATTACAATGATTATCCATATAATGATCCATATGGAGGAATGAACTATTATATGGAGGATCCTCAACAGACATATTTATACTCATATTACCAAGATTACTACCCTCCACAGTACTGCCCACCCTACTCATACTATGAGCCACCGGCCATGTATTTTCCCCAAGGGCCACCGCCAGTGCAGAACCAGAGGCTTCAATCTGTTTGCAACATGATGTGATCTACTATGGATATAAGCTACTGCATAATGCTTTAAATGCATAGGCTTATTTTCAGTTGTTCTTTGAGGTCTTCTCCAAGTTTACGTCGGAGAAGTTTGGACTTCGGACCAAATTCTATCTTGCTTCTCCAAGTCTTTTTAGGGAGAAGTTTGAGATTGAAGTTTTCAATTATGTAATTATTGGTGTGGAACTTTGAGACATTTTAAAAGTATTCTCTGTTTTCTTTCATTTGTATGATCTTCGTTAATACTGTCTTGTTTGCAATGCAATTGCAATTGGGATGGTACTTCGTAATCTGATTTTGTGGAAACTATTAGAGGACATAATGATGATTCATTAATTGTCAGTCCCCCACATCACCATGTTTTTGGATGTCCAAACCAGATCAAAAGCAAGGACGATGATCCTGAACAAGCATCAGACCATGTGATACTTTAAAAAGAAAAAAGAAAAATTTAATAGGAAAGGGCAACAATGCCACTGGAGAAGTAAAGTGAGCGACACTTTGTTAATTGCATAAAAAAAATTGATAAATATAAATATAGAAAGAGAAACAAAAAAGAAAGAAAGAAAGAAGAAACCAGAAATTAGAAGAGAGAAAGAAGAAGAAGACAAGAGAGGGTAAGATAAAAGAAAAGAGAAGAGAGTTGGAGAAAATAGATTTTTAAGGTAAGAATTATATTTTGATATGTATAATTGTTGTTATTAACTATGATTGCAAATTTGTTGAGATTTAGAAATTTAAAGTTTGTGTTTTTTAATTAGTTAATGAATAAATTGTTATGGGTTTTTGAGATGTAAGTTGAAATTTTAAGGATATTTAATTTTAAGGAGACTAATA
>Ga0325414_1008467_pt1 | contig 10899 bp, 4 predicted proteins | sample PopdelMetagenome_8_FD_206183 | JGI IMG/M metagenome (GOLD analysis project Ga0325414, IMG submission 206183) | Populus deltoides microbial communities from Bellville, Georgia, United States - Leaf-PdKOR-R3 | ecosystem: Host-associated > Plants > Phyllosphere > Phylloplane/Leaf | place: USA...
ATCCAAGTAACTCAAAGCTAAAAGTAGAGGGACCAAGTACGATACTTGCCTATATGGTTGACTTCCAAAACACTAGGGCCATTTATCATGCACACGTTTAATATTCATAATAGACTTAACTAAACTTAGGTATACCCAAATCAATAGGCTTATCAAGATTGATTCACCTATAGTCTCGTGTGGTGAATTAAACTTGCTTGATAATTTCACAAAATGAATTGGCTATAATTTTGCATTGTTCTAGTAGGAACCAACGAATCTATGTTTAAAAATTAGAGACCTAGGTTCATTATTTGTAAGTTAATGTTTGTATACTTCAAGCAAAACTTGCTAGTTATAGGTAATTTGTAATTATTCATCTTGGTTAGACTCAAATGAGGGAGAATATGCTAATAAAAATTAGTGACGGATAGGTTTGATGGGTCTAAGCTTAACAACCTTGTCCAACTCATAACAAATAGGTTCCACCACCCCATATGCATAAACCACGAAGCATGGCCTATGAACCCATTTCCCCATAATTTTATAAACCACTTATCTTATTCGAGTCAATCATACTCAGACAAGATTTCTCATATTGGTTTTAGGCACAATATTTACCTAGTATCTAGTAGGACCCAAGATTAGTGACATATTTTCTAAGAAAGGCTTGTTGACCCAATTAGCTTTATCTCCTAAGTGACCTTATTGGCCAATCACCTTAATAGTTGGGTTCAGGATGCCTATACCTAAATTTAAGACCATCACCGGCTTTAATAGATCAGTTTGGAGAGTCATGCCTTGAATCCACTTTTACCTACCACCCTTTTGTATGTTTTGTATTTAGCTTTTACTACTGACTTCACCTTCTCACCATAACTAGGCTTATATGATGACATTAAGACATATCCATGTCTAAAACCTGACCCACATAACAATATTATTTCATAATCAATAGTATAATCATCTACCATTAGGGGTTATTATCTCATATAATTGCCTTTAAATAGACCACACTAGTTATTTCTACTTTCGTCCTCTACTCCATGTAAGTTGGTATGATTTATAGGCATGAATCACCAGGTAAGGGGTTCCATTCATTTAGGTAAAAAAAAAAAAATAATAATAAAATCATTTCTCACATCTTCTCCATTTATCATCTTCATTTACTATCTTTACAACATATAACTTACACTATTTAAAGAAACATTCCCCATACATACGTATTAACTTAATCATCAAATGGCACCTATACTATACAAAGAACTTGTTTTATAGGAGTTCGTGAACTACCATCTAAGCTCTTTTTCCTTCACCTTCAAAGCCTAATAATTACCTATGGAAAAGCCTAAAAGTTATTGAATTTTGCTTCAGACTTTGTTAGTGATGCTATATATAGGAAGTAGAACAAAAACCAACTTATTCCTATATTTTTATGCATGTTCTTAAATTATTTTTATGGCTGACAATCCAGAAACACCAAGACATGGGAGAGCTATAAACCTTCTCACTACATGTGCTCCTCATCTTCTCCAAATTTGCAACAACTTTCCTAACAAGTGAGAGTTCTTAGCAAGGTTATTCCATCCACACAAAAGCAACTCAAGGATTTCCCTTTTCTTAACAACCAACAAAATTATTGGCTTTATCACTAGCACCGGTAAGTGCATAAAAAAACTCAAATTCCCATTATAGACAAGTCAAAATAAACTGCAAGAGAGTAGGCAAGAGCATCATTGCTCCTAAAAGCCATAAATAATCCATTATCGCTATTATGAGTAGCGTTTTCAAAATGAACACTTTAAGCATAATCTTTAAAAATCCAAAACCAAACTAGTAAGTAGTCATAATTATAAGTGAAATCATCTCCATCACCATCACTCCTCCTAAAAGTCTTCCTCAGATAGTTTTAAGTAAATAAAGCCCTAAAAAAAATGAAATATATGGATATACAATCCTCTAAGGTAGATGGATATAACCCTTACTAGGTGAAGTTTTATTTAATGTCTATATGAATATTTGACTCTAGTCTCTCTAAGGACATCATCTTCCCAAAGATGAATATGGACAATTATGATGGGCTTACAAACCTAGAAGAGTATATAAAAACTACATGTAATAATTTAAAGTTTATCATACAAGATAATGATGCCAAGTGCAAGATCCTCTTGACCATATTCCATATATTCATCTAAATATGGTATCATGACTTGAAGCTTAACTCTATTATTAGCTTTGATAATATTTATACAAAGCTCATTGTCCATTTTAACATGAGTATCCCAAATAATAAGATATTCATCAAGTTTTTTACCATCACCTAATAGGAGGACGAGGACGCTAGAGCATACCTAAAAAGGTTCAATGAGGAGATGCTCAAGGTAGAAGGCTTTCTTAAACGAGTTTCCATAAATGCTTAGATTAATGAGGTCGATGACTTCATTCTAAAGAGAGAGCTTTGTGCTCTCTCAAATAAAGAACTCATTATTAAAGTAAAACAAGTATTAATTCTCAAAGCTAAAGAAAAAAAACTCTATGCATGATCGATAATCTAATTGTCCACAAGAACTTGGAAGGATAAATTTATAGTCACTTTATCCTTTTCAAACTCATGACTACACTTTTGAAACCATTAGAACATAGGTGTTTGAAGATAAAAAAAAAAAATTTATACAACACACTCCTTCTATAAAGGGTGATACCACACACACATACACATATATAACCTAAATATGTATTATTTATTTTATATAAATAATAGACACGATACTAAGAGATATTATGACTTAAAGAAATAGATGAAGAGATTGATTGGTAAGGATTATCTCTATGAAATAAAAAGTCCGGCTGAAATATTAAGGGGGAAAAGGTAGGCATGTAATATAAGATATTATTTAAGATCAATATGATTTTAAACGGGTTTTTAGTAGGTGGTTATTTTAGCTAAAAGAAAAATACTTATAGGAAATAAATGTTTGTTGTCTCTCAACTTTCAAATATATGAACTAAACCTATCATATTTACACTTAAAGATGGAAATGGGGTGAACTTTCTCTGAGAGGTAGTGTTAGTGATCACTACTATCCTCTCTAACTATACAGAGCACAAAGTACTCATGGATGATGAGTGTATTGAATATTCTCTCCTAAAAAGTGATCACATATATGGCATTGACTTATCTGTATTGACTTCAATTAAAACTCTATTAGTTAGGATAAAAGGAAAATATGTACTAATTGAGGCAACCATAGATATATTAATCACCATATGTACCTAATAGATATACCAATCATTATATTCACCTATCTTATATATTATACTCTCTATAAACTTTATTATTATCAAAATGAACTTGGTCTATAACATCGTATTTGATAAATCATGTCTTCATAAGACTAATATGACAATTAATACCAAGTACTTGGCCCATGATATTCACAACTAAAAAAGGGTTGGTCATTGTAAGAAGGAATCAGATGGTCTCCAATAGATGCATATCTATTTACTATAAGGGCAAACAAGCCTTATTAGCAACCTAGGAAAAGTCGACTCTTTGAATAAGATACAAGAGGGAAATATAGAGTGAGCCAACTTCTTTCATGAGATATTGTGGGCTTATAAAACCACCTAAAACTTTATGAAAGAAACACCATTTCTTCTCACCTATGATTCTAAAACCATGATATCTACTAAGTTCAGATGCCCAATCTATAAAATATCATATTACTTTTTTAAGGGTAATAAGAGAGAATTTAAAGTAAATCTAGATATCTTAAAAGAAACTTGACTCGTCATTTCTCTTTTATAGAAAGGAATACATATATAAGAAAAATTAGTACCATAATGCCAAAGTAAAAAAAAAAAAAGCAATTGAAAGTGAGGGACTTGGTATTGAGAAAACTATAGTCAACATAAGTTTATAAGGAAGAGGCAAACTAATCCTAAAATGAGACAGGCCATCAAAGTCACAAGAGTGATCAAGACCAACACTTCCCTTCTCTAAAAGATGAAAAGGAATAATCTTCATTATACATGATATTTAAATCACTTAAAGATGAACTATCAATAAATAGATCTTTTATACTTTAATGTTTTTTCATAAATAAAAGAAATACTATTTTCTGTATGTACAATTATCATTATATTCTCTCTACTTTTACCCTCTAGAAAAATATCCATAAGTCTCTATATAATTTCCCATCCCCCTCTAAAAAAAAGGCTATTTTATCTAGGTACAAAACAATCTCTATCCAAGCATAAAAACAAGTTTGCTTGATTACAAGGAATTTACCATCCATGCAAAAATAATATTTTGCCTAGATACAACTCCAATCTTTTCGAAGAAATAAATGACTATTTTGCTCAGCTAAACGATGAACAAAAACATAGAAAAATTTTAACCAATAAAAAGATGTAAAACCCAAAGAGCAATATCATTCAAATATAAATTTCATATCTTGTATACACCTATTCAACCTAATATTAGGGGGTTAACCACCTCGCATCTAAAGTTTTGAACTTTCAATTTTTTTTTAATTAAGATTCCCTTTCACACACAGATATAAGTCATTAAATTTCACTAAGTAATGATATATAAGCCATTAAATTTCACTAAGTAACAACTTCTTTTCATTACTCAAGCTTAAACCATTTTTGATACCTAGGAATTTTTCTAAGTATAGGGACTCTAAATCCCCTATTAAGACATATAATTAGACTTTGGACCTCAAATAAAAAGTGATATAAAACTTAGAAAATAAATTTCTACCATATAAAATGAAATACACAACACTTGTAAAAACATTAACTTTATGAAACCACAAATCATAAAGCCTAACTCGAGCAAATACCTAATACATATATTAAAGAGACCCATAAGACTTGGAGAAAGGTTATTAAACTATATAGTAAAAATAAAATAATAAACAAAAGCTAGACTATTCATCAACCTCTTAGAGATCCTTCTTAGCTAAATTCTTTCAATCTCCAAGTTAGAATCATTCCCTCTCATAACAATAACACCATGTACAAACAACTTTTCTTTTGAACCTTACTCTACTCGATCTTCCACCACAACTTCCACCTTATCTAAATGGTCTTTTTTTTTTCTATCTACTTTGAAAGCTTTATCATCCTTTTTTTTTAGTCTCCAAAATCATATGTTGGCCCTAAGTGACTATCTCATCATGTTTAAGAAAGAGTTCCCCAAAGTCAAGGATAATAGCTAGAAGAAAGACCTATGTAAAGTCCATGTCAACATCAATAGATAAATTAAAGAAGTGACTCGTCACTTCTATAAGCTTATCCTCTAAGATCTTCAATAGAGAAAGGGTCCCTTTAAACATGGCCTTGAACTCATTCGAGGTATCCTTCAGAGTCCTCACACGGGAACATTCAACATGAACATGAACAACATCACTCTTAGCCATAAATAGATCATAAATCCATCTCTTTAACCTTTCATTATTAAGTAAAAAGCTAATGGTCAACTTTATTAATGTTTTTCCTAACAATGTTAAGTTATTTTACTTAGGCATCTTTTGATGTCAAACTTTGCAGAGAGCCTTTTAGTAGTTGTTAAGTAAGGCCTCAAAAGATATTTGGGTCTTGTTTATAGCTTGAAGAGCTTAATAAATTTCATTGACCACATTCAGAGCCTAAAGTGCATCTTCGTTTTCTCCCTCATAAAATTATGGACAATATGTACCTGTATTTGGAAGGCCTATAATAAAATATTATAAAAGAAAAAAAAAGAAATGGAACAAGGAATAAAGACTTCAAAAAATAAATAACACTTACATAGAATATTATCTATGAAGTGAACCCTAAATAGTTGGAGTAGTTTCACTTACTCTACCACTTTAGATCTCTAGGAATTTACTAGAGCTCCTCCTAACACAAAAAATAGGTATCCCTCTTATCCCTTATATGGTAGGGTTATTACCGAATAAGATTTTTATGACATGTCTCTTTTTTTTTTATCCACTTTAACATCGAGAGAACCATATATCTCAACGTTGGCTTTCGGGGTTGGGTATTGATTTTAGGAGTAACTACCACCTTGTGGAATATAGGGGTAAGGGAGTTACATTTCTACTCTTTAGAGGAGTACTTATAAGAAAAACTAGAGTATGATATTAAATGAGAGTTGGATCCTTTTTATTGACATAAAAGATTATGAAAAGTCATTCTTTTAACAAGAATACATGTATTTTCTTTTGAAAGGCTAACCTAAAAGCAATTCAACCAAAATTTATTTATATGGCTAGGCTTTTTTTTTTTAAGTCTATACTTATGTTTGTTATGCTTATTCCAACAATAAGGCTTACTCAACCTCTTCCTCCTATAGTTTAGTAGTGACCTCTTTTAGTAACCAAGAACCAAACTCGAACAATGAGATTCTTAATTGTCTCTCTTGAAGCAAATTTGTTTTTGTTCATTTTTTGACTAAAGTCCACTTACATTAATATAAAGGTTCACAATACATCATAAAAAAAATAACACACAAATCCAAGATAATAGTTCCTACATATGCACTACACCCTTCTTTAGAGTGTGTTATTTGGCTAGAAGATTAATGTTATATAATTCTTTGTACTATTGCAACTATTTATATAACAACTTCTCTTTTTCTGAAAGGCCTAGTCTTGAATTGTATAAGCCTTTAGTGGTCCTCTAAAAAATAAAACACCCCTATATCGTTTGGTCCCTAACCAGAGAGCTTTTTGCTTGTACTTCAAATTGCACAACTCTTATTTAAAGTCTCTCACATGATCTGTCTTACCATGAAAAATTCATTTTATGCAACTTTTAACCTAACATAAGAACATATTGAACTAGGATAGTTCATGTGATCTACTAGCACACCCAATTAACTAATAATAGTATTTGAATATTATAAGGGATGACACTTCCCTAAAATGTCACATGTGCTTCTTAAAGGAAAAAGGATGGTCATCCATTTTGGTGTAGTTGGCTTATAAAATCTTAAAGAAAATCATATATGCTAAATAAGTGAGGGGTAACTCATACTCATACTTATTTTTATTTTTAGGCATATAAATAGGAATTTTATCTCCTACCTCCCTTCACGAGCTGATATACTCATATTATTTTATATTTTAGTACCTTATTCTTATTTATTTATTCATATTTTATGTTAAAATATCTTACTTCTTTGTTTTTATGCTTAACAGTGCTATGGAGACAAAAAAAAAAAAGCTAAATAAAGTATTTTTAGCATAATTTCAAGCAAATGATTAGAAATAACACATTGAGACATGTCAATTGAAGCTAAGAAGTGCAAATTCTAATTACATTAGAAACCCAACTTGAACAAGGAATCATAGTGGGGTTAAGATTGGTCAAATCAAATATGTCAAGCTAGACATTTGTGTACTCTTTAGACCATATTTAGACTATAAGTGAAGTTTTGTTATGATTCAAGTTGAATTGAAAATTAGACATTTTAATCTTTCCATCCATATATGGTATGCCCAATATCTCATTTGTATAAGAGAAAACATCTTTGAAATCAAGTTTGAAATATGATATCAAACTAGCATGAGTCCAACCAATCTTTCCATGTTGAGATAATGATATGAAGCTCATTAATGACATGACAAGGATCCTACTTGACCAAGAAACCTCTCTAGAAGGTCAAAGTCAATGCATAACTCATTAGAGTCAGATTAGTATAAGGAAACCTTAAAGTAATCTGATTAGGAATTAGTTATTAACTAAAAAACTTCTTTGCCTCTCAACTCCATATATAACCAAACCTAAGCTCTAAAAAAATGGTAATTGCGTTCAACATATAGGAGAAGAGAAAGAGAGATTATATTGTTTTTAGAATTATTATTTTTATTTTTTGAATTTGCGACAAACATAGTTTTCAATTTGAAGAGGTTAATACTCTTGAATTTTAAATTATTATGGGGATTTATGTTTAAAATTATTCTATATCTAATTATCATACATGGATATCTTATGGTTTTATATGATTAAACTTGATGATTAATGATTGAAATTCTATATGATGCATAATATTTGTTTTTTGGTTTTAAATATTTTGTTATTGATTAGTTTATGTTGAATGCATGACTAATTAACTTAAATAGCAAAAATATTTAATTTTTAAACTCATGTTTGATTATTTGTTACTTGAAAAATATAGGTTTTGATTAAATTAGCTCCCTATACGTATTTAATTATCATGAATCAATTGTACCAATCTTGATCTTAATATTGTCAGGTAATTAAATCTTATATGCTTAATAAAGGTTATTATGTGATTATGGTTAATTAATATACGGATGCTAGGTTAACTAAAAAGTAAGGATAGGTTGAAAAAAAAATTATTTTTTTTCACGGTTGATTTATTTATTATCACAAATAAGATTAGAAAATATATCTAAATTCAATGATTGATGTTTAAGTATCATTGAGGAATACTTCATATAAAAAATGTTTTTTCTTTCTAATTTTTTTTATATTATGTTGAATTTGCCTTTTAATTTTCATAATTGATTTATTTTGTTTTCTTAGATTTCTAAGTTGTTTTTAGTTAGTTTAGATCATAAACAAAATTCTTTTTTTAATTAAACTTGTATATTAGTTGATTTCGTAGATTAACATATTTCATGCATTTGTAATTGGTTTGCTTTAATTTAAACTTAAATAGCTTATCTTAATTAAGTAATTAAGTTCTAATACTTGTATCTTTATGAGATAATACCTTTAATTTCTATACTACAAATAATTAATTTTAAGGGTTTAAATTTGCATGACTCTAACGCTCGTCACGAGCCCCTTCGAGCTGCCTGCTTTTTCTCTCTACTCAGAGGGATATTCTAGCTATGTATCCTCTTTTTAATAGAACATTAACATCTATAATATAGAATATGGTGGTTGTCTTATGATAAATATCTTATAATTGATCCCTAGGTTGCTTGATTTCCCCTAAATGTTATCTCTTATTCTCTACCAAAGATTTTATAACTCTCACTTTGATCTCTCTATACTCGGTTCTAGAGGGTCTCATAATCTTTTTTTGGCCTCACCATGATCAAATCTAGAGGGTCTTTTAACCTTCACTCTAGGCCCACTAGGCTTAAACCCAAATGTCCATGAGGGCTCCCCCTTTTGCCCAATGATCTAGATATATGATAGATCTTTTTTCATCCATTTTAATTTTTAAAAGGCAAAAGCATTTTGCATTTGTTCCATATATTCATGCGTTGTCTTTTTGAATTTCCTACATTCATATACATAATGACACATCGATATGAAAAATGACATGACATTTGATTAGATAGTCTAGATATAGGATAAACCAAGCTGAGAAGAGTATGGATACTACATTAGATCTTTACATCACCTTGACCATGAAGACTTTAGGGATTACTAATGGGTCTAGGTTTAACATCTTCGAGCTTGACTCACCAGAAATAGGTCTAAGATTGGGCTCGAGGGGTCTCTCCACCTTCATGCATAACCAAGAGATAATGCCAATATACATATTTGTCTAAGGCCTCAAATCTTATTCATTTTTTCCATACTCGAACAATATTTCTCATATTAGGTCCAAATACATCTTTGGACTAGTCTCTAGTGGCATCTTTGGACTCGTTTTTTAGAAAAGATTAATAAGCCCAATTAGCTCAATCTTTTAAGTGGTCTAATTGGCCTATTTCCTCAATAGTTAGCTTCAGGATGCCCATACTAGAATTCAAGACCTTCATATCCTTTAATAGTTATAGTTAGATTTAAGGATCCCTTGCTTTGATCCAACAAACTAGGTCAACTTTTACTTACCAACCCTTAGTATGATTGGCATTTAAAATTTATTGCTAATGTAATCCCACTATAATTAGGCTTCACATGAAGGCGTTAAGGCATGCTAATGCCTAAAACCTAGCAAATCTGACCATATTATTTACAATCAACAATGTAACCACCCATCATCATAGACTATTATCTCACATAATTGCTTCTAAAATAGGCTACATAGTCCATTCCCATATTTATCCTTCACTTTATGCAAGTTACCATGAGTTATAAGCCTATAAATAATTATATAAGGATTTGGATCCATTTTGACGTAACACTCTCTTTCCCTACAACTCCTGTATTTATCATCTTCATTTATTATCTTTGCAGCATATAACACACAATCTTTAAGATAATATTCCTTCTATATTTTTACTAATTTAATCATCAGATGATATTTTATACTATACATGGACTTGTTTTAAAGGATTTTATGGATTATCAGTTATGCTCTTCTTCCTCAACCTTCAAAGCCTAATAATCAGCTTTAAAAAAGCCCAAAGTTTATTAAAGTTTGCTTTAAACTTTGTTAATGAATCATTTTAAACCACACATGTTATGATTAAAAGATGCTTTTATATTATAATGTCATAATATCAATAATCCCTTAAAAAAAATGTTATTAAACTTAGCCTGATAGGTCAACTCAATGACCTACCAACCTGGCCCTTGGCCACGTTACGTTTCAAACTAATCCATTCACCTGATGTGTCATGGCAGGTTAACTCACATCCTAGTCGCTAAGGTCCAAACCTAGTTTGACCTTTTATAAAGAAAATTAAAATGATGTTGTTTTAACCTTTTTAAAAAAAAAACAATTCTTGAAATAAAACTATTTTAGATTGACCTGGTTTAACTTGATCTAAGTTTAATAAAATTTTCTAACAGAAATGTTGGTAACGCCAACATCACTTTAGTTTTACTAGTTTTTATTTTTTCTTTTTATGAGCAATTCTTATTACTATTTTTTATTTGTTTTATGAAAGATTGATTGAGAAATATTACTATAAAGTATTTATCTAGCAATATGGTGAGGTTTAATTCCATAAGGCTGATTTTCTAACAAATCATATTGTAGAAGATGAGCTG
>Ga0325414_1008468_pt1 | contig 10898 bp, 7 predicted proteins | sample PopdelMetagenome_8_FD_206183 | JGI IMG/M metagenome (GOLD analysis project Ga0325414, IMG submission 206183) | Populus deltoides microbial communities from Bellville, Georgia, United States - Leaf-PdKOR-R3 | ecosystem: Host-associated > Plants > Phyllosphere > Phylloplane/Leaf | place: USA...
ATGAAGAGAGGATAAGCTGTAGTATCTGTGATAGGTTGTGCCTAGTGTTCACAAAGGCTCTGATACCATAAAGAAAAAATAAACTAAGTTGACAGAGTGTTTTGTAAATGAATATTCAGCTTGTTTTACAACGTGAACTACTAGGCTGTACAAGTGAAGTATTTAAACTTAAAAATCCCATGAAATCTGGTTGATGACAGTGCTGATTTATTGTGATGACAGCTTCATGGCAGAGGAGTTTGTTACGATGATAGCTTGATAATAGGGAATTTAACAGCAGAGAATCCCTGTAAGTTTGCTGAACTACCATGCAGAGTTACTGTAAGTTTGAACTTGCCGAAGTTATAAGCTTGATTGGATTGTCATCTTGGTTTGAAAATATTGCCGTTAGAGCTCCAAGATCACTCAACCTCTCTCCAGTAATTGATGCTAGATTGTGAGAGTCACCACCCTTTTTTCTTCAAGAATCTCGTGTATCCTTATTTCTCCATTGACTCTCACAATTGTTGGCAGTGCCAACAGTGTCAAGTTGCAATAGGTGGTTAACACATAGCATCTCCAAGTATATTAGTGGTGAAGCTGATATTATTGCAGGTACTCTTCAATAGCTTTAATTCCGTGGTGGAATTACAAGTTTTTTGATGATTCCTGTTAGAAGAAAAAAAAATGCATAGGATTTCTCATTTTAACAACACGATTAAAGGTGGACCCTTAGGACAAAATGGATTTATGGAATTGAAACCTCATCAATTGATTCACAAAATCTCTTAAATATTCTTGTTTTCAGAAATTTTAATTGATTCGAAGGTATCTAGCTGATTTTCGTGGTTTAAATTGATGAGGTTGGCAAGAGTTTTTTCTTTTCTTTATCTAACCAGTGGGTCTTATCTTGAATGGAGTGCATAGAAAAGTATGATTCTCGGATTATTATTGGAATGTCTATCCAGTCTTAAAGATGTGCGAAACAAAGAGAAAAAAAGTATTCTAATGCTTTCATGGAATTTCGTAGGTGCGGTTTGTGGGCCTGCTGATATAGTGGACCAAATGAGAGATCTTCATGGAGGGCCTTTGATGCTTCTTGGCCCAACAATGAATCCCAAGTTAGCCTTCGAGATATCAGGGTGAACCCCTTACCTGAGCATGAGGATGAAGAAACATTGCAAACGAGCAAAGAAGTATGTCACCAAGATGAAGGAACTGGACCCTAACCTAGATGTCTTATACCCCGGGCTTAAAGAGCATCCACAGCACAGTCTCTTGAAGTCCATGTCTAATAAGGATTATGGGTTCGGTGGGGTTTTCTGCATTGACATGAAAACTGAAGGAAGGGCCTGTCGCTTGATGGACAAATTGCAAAACAGCACCAAATTTGGGTTCATGGGCGTTAGCTTGGGCTATTATGAGACCCTCATGACTTGCTCTTCCAGGAGCACTAATAGTATGATGGACAACAAGGAAAAGGAAAGTGCCGGCATTTCACCAGGGCTGGTAAGATTTTCGGTGGGATACGTGGGGACTTTTGAGCAGAAATGGAGCCAATTCACCAAGGCATATTCAGAAATGTAATTCTGGGTTTTTTCCGGGAAGCTCAGACCTTCGGTTCCAATCTATCTTGCGAAAATTAAACAATCACCCTCATGTTTATGCCTGCCTTGCATATTATAGCATTTCAGATCTTATGAGAGATATGAATTGAGACGATAATTCTCAAATGCATAATTATCATAAAGGGATAATGATATATTATTGAAGCGTATGAAATTCCTAATTTTTAAACAAATAATAAAAATTAAATACAGTTGACAAAGAAATTATTAAGTTTAAAAGTTAATTGAAGAATTAAAAGTTGAAGAGTTAATTAAGGATTAAATTGAACAATCCAGGAATTAAAGATTATTTTGTAAATAATGCTATAATTTAGGGATTTAAGTGAAATTAATCCAGTGGCAAAATTAAAAGAATTTTTTTATTATTATTATTATTATTTGGGATCCAATTGTTAAATTTCCAGAAGCAGGGGTCAAAGTAAAAATGTCCATTTCTATCGAAACGGTACCGTTTCTGGGGAACAGTCGTGCGTTTTATTCATCCCGATTCAACAGGGAAGCTGGAAAATCAGCAACAAAGGCGACCCAATCATGATCACATTCTCTATCCACAATGCCGTTCGTGGAGGGATAACAGTCCTGCAAAGGCAGGCCTAGTTTAGGGGCAAGCTCTCTAGGCCTTATAAAAGGTAGATCAAAGGAGAGGGGATGAAAAATAAGAAGAAAAGGGGCAAGAGAGAACGGAGGAAGAAAACTGGGAGGACGAACTTGGGCAAACGAAGAACAAAACAGAGGAGAAAGGGATCAGTCAAAACAAATTCACAAAAAGCCAGTATATTCATCATCTCCTTAGCTCCTTCATCATCTAAAAAGCTGCTAAGAAAACGAAAACAGTGAGCATAAAGAGAGGAGACGACGAGCAGGGGAGGGCTTACAGCGAGAGAGAGACCAAAAAAGGAGAGAATTCGGGGGGGGAGGAAACAGAGGAATAAATTCAGACAGAATCACAAGGAAAGCAAAAGGAAAAGCACAAGCAGAAAACACATAGACTAACATCAACTTCATCGTCGTCTTCATCGCCTCCAGTAGATCAGGTAAGCAATCTTTCTCCTCCCGCTTTGCTTCATTCTCTAAATAATTAGCACATTGCACTGTTCAAATGAATTTTAATTCACTTGAACAGTGAGCAACACACGTGAATTAGCTCACGCGTGTTGCTTTGCCCAGTCGGGCCACTGGCTTAGGCCAGTGGCCGGGCCGGGGTGGATGGGTCAAGACCAGCCCGGAGGGGCTGAGCTGGGCCCAGCCTCAAATATAAAAAAATAAAAAAATATATAAAATATGTGTATACATGAATAAAAATAACATAAATTTATTTTATTGGTTTATTCACTTACGCTAGAGTCAGGAATAAAAATATTGATTTAAATTTATTTTTATTTTATTGTATTTTATTTCATTTAACTAAAAAATTAAAAAAAATATGTGCATGCGTAAAAATAAATTTAATTTATTTGTTTATTTACTGACGCTAGAGTCATGAATAAAAATATTGATCTAAATTTATTTTATAGCTACGTAATATTTACCAACGCCAGAGTTGGAAATATCCGTAGTTGAATATTCACTGGCGCCAGAGTAAGGAATATTATAAGCAAATTATCATAGTATAATCTAATAAATATTTAGCAATTTAAGGCAAAATCATCAATGCAGTTTGCCACAGGCCGGACGTTTAAGGGGTGATAATATCTTTCCTTTTACGTAACCAGTCCCGAAGCATAAAATCTCTATTGATCAGTTAGGGTTCCTAGTAACCATAATACTAGGTGGTGACTCCTTAAACAATATCGTTCCCCATCAAAGAATAGAATGTCAGAAATCCGTTCTTTTCCATGAAAATTTTTAAAGCTGTCACGATGTCTTGATGTAACAAGTTTCATATTTCACAATGAGTATCTCAGCTTTAATATTTATCAATCATGTTATAACAATACACTAAAGTGTCGTGGCTTATGTTAATTTGTTGAATTATTCATTAAATGATGACATGAAAACTAAAATCTTTTATATATATATATATATATATATATATATATGAAAGGCGTTTCTTTTAAAACATTGCGAGTATGAAATTGGATGTGTAAAAATTACTTCTTAACTCAGTTTATGGCATAATATACCTAAAGTGACAGAAACCCTAATCTGTAAGGTTTTATTATATTTCATATATATCATGTTTTAATGTATATGTCAGTAAATTCATAGCGTACATTCATTAAGGTATTTGACTGTCTTGTTATTGATATCTGAACAACTTAATTAATAAAAATTAAAGTTAATACATAAATTTATATAAATAAAAGAAATTTAGACACTTAATATATCAATTTTCACCAGAAAAAAAAACCCTAGACACCATTATCTTAACACACAATAAATAAAAAGAATTCAATGGGTTTGACTAGATTGTGAGTAAACATGAGTTTTAGCTTGATGTCAAAGGAAAAAAAAAAAAAAAACCTCTCTCACCCCAAGGGCTTCTTTTAAGTCAAGTTTCCCTCGGGGATCAAGATCCTCAGCAAATCAAGCACGTATTTAAAGCAAGGTTACAAGTGATCAAGCTTCTCTCGGCAAGAATCAAATCCAAGCATGATCAAGCATCCAAATCAAGCGATGATCAAGCATTCAAGCTTGTGAAAAAAGTTTTGCATAAAGACATTTGGAATAAATTTAAAGCAAGGGCCCATGGAGATTTTTTCATGTGAATAGTAATATTACATCCATATGGTATTAGAAAGTGAGAGGAGAGGCCAGTCTTCCTTAGCATTTGAGTTGCAAAAGAAAAAAAAAGAGAGGGAAGGGATGTGACATTTGACTGATTCTATGTACCAATACCACCTTAAAAAAAAATCCAAAGCTTTGTTTGCAAATTTTAGAGGATTTAAGAATAATTAAGATCCGGAATAATTTCTTAATTATGACTTGAAAGAAAAAAGAGTTAATTAGACGAATAAATTGTTTTGAAAGTGGAGATGTGGAAAACGTGTGCCCACATCCATATTTTTATTGTATGGATTGTACAATATCATAATTTAATCCCAGCAAAAAAAGAACATTGAATTTTGAGTCCCCAGAGGAAATTGCTTCTTGACCCGTTAGAGTTGTTCAAGTGTTTTTAAATCCGGCCCGGTTTAGCGGGTCAATCCAGGACCCGATTTATCTGGGGTTAGAACCGGACCAGATTGATAAAAAAATAGCATAAGCCATGATCCAGTGTGACCCAGCTGACCCGGCGGGTTGACTCGGCAAAATCAGGTCAAAAACCCGGTTGCAACCAGTTGACTTTTGTTTTTTTACTAAAGCGACGCCGTTTTGAATTTTTTTAAAAATAGAAATTGACTTGACTGACCCGGTCAAAACCCGATAACCCGCTAAAAACCTGAAATCCAGGCCTTGGACCAGGCCGGGTTTAAAAACTTTAATAGCACCCCATTCAAACTTCTACTCACCAGACTACCAGTCAACGAATGAGACCTGAATATTCAAAGTCAATGTAATAATCCAAGTGTTAGTTTCCACCTCTTCTTTTTTGACTGGAGAGGTACGTTGGCAATCATAGAGGCGAGAATACAGGAATATTTTTGCTGTATTAGTTGAGATTTATATACATAATTATGTATTAATTACTAATTATTTATTAATTAGTATGCATTTAATCACATTGTTATATATTTATAATTCATATAGTTATCAATTGATCCCAGCATGATAAATTATTTAGTAGTTTATTAAGTAGAATTGACCGTTAAGAGTGTAATATTTTTGCTACTCGGAACATTAATACCTAAACTACCCTTTAACATTTATCTTCAGTACACTCACAAGTATTTGACAGTCCAGAGAGAGACCTGACAACGCGGATAGGTTTTTGGGATGTGTATCGAACCTTCGATTCAGGTAGGGCAAGTCGGCAAGGTTCCGTGGAGGGATTTTATTGAAAAAAAGTTTATTGTTTGTGGCCAAAACCAAAGTCTTCAGCCCATTGGAAATGATCAAGTTGATCATATTATAAATTTATATGTAGAGTTAATCTCTATTTAACCCTAAACTAATTTAATAAAAAAATTAGAAACCCAGATGATATCATTAATAAAAATAAATAAAATGAGAAGGGAGTTTTGCTGTATTTTCACTCATAAAATATTATTTATTATAATAATTTTTTTTGTAATATATGTTTTTTAATTATATCCTTTAATATTAATTATTTTTATTTTTTTTTATATTTAAGTTTTTTTTTTAATTTTATCTTTTAACAATAAATTAATTGAAAATTAAGTTTTATAATTTGTTTTTAACTTAGGTTGATTATAATTATTTTTTTAATTTAACATTAATTTTTTTTCAACATCCTCTAAATTTTTATTTTTATTATAAAAAATATTAATAATATCTAAATATTTTTCTATATTAAAAAAATATCAATAATTACAAAAGATGAAGAGGTCCCTGCTCTCCGGTCAAAGGTCGCTGATTTTTTTTTTCAACATCCTCTAAATTTTTATTTTTATTATAAAAAATATTAATAATATCTAAATATTTTTTTATATTAAAAAAATATCAATAAGTACAAAAGATGAAGAGGTCCCTGCTCTCCAGTCAAAGGTCGCTGTATCTGGTTCCCCAATTCAATGAACTAGAGGATCATGAGTGCTCATAGGTCAGCTGTTTTGAACTTTGACTGATTATATCACCGTATCATAAGAAGGATGGGCGTGCAGGTTCTGTGTGAAAGATAGCGGTAACGTGTCCCATTTTGTTTCCGCTCATAATCATATAAAGACCGAACAGAGTCTTTTCTAACATTAATATACAAGTCACGAGTTCGGGTGAGTTCCGAGGAGGATTGATCTCTAGGAGAATTAGTTATGGATAGAAAAACTGTTGACTTTGGGATTGAGTCCAAGAAAGAAGTTCCAGCTGAAGCTTTGGCTGCCGCTCGGCATGAGCTAGGTGAACATAATGGTATTAACATGTCCATCGAGGCCTCTAATACCTTCACCTTCAAGGATTCCGATGCCATGAACCGTGCCTTCCTCGGTGAGGTCGGTCCCAAGACCGGGATTTACATCTATAGTCGTCACTTAAACCCCACCATATTAAACCTTGGCCGTCAGATCGCTGCCATGGAAGGAACTGAGACTGCCTCTTGCACTGCTAGTGGTAAGAATTATTTATTTCTTTGATTTGATGGATCGGAGCGATGTACATAGAGGGCTTAAGTTACAAGTATTGTAACTGACTCTTTGTTTGCAGGTATATCTGCGATATCATCAGTGTTCCTGCAGCTTTGCAACACTGGTGGACATGTGGTGGCAGCGAAGACTCTCTATGGTGGAACTCACGCCTTGTTAACCCATTTCTTACCACAGAAATGCAACATAACAACAACGTTTGTGGACATTGTTGATCTCGAGGAGGTTGATAAAGCAATGATCGAAGGAAAGACCAGTGTGTTGTACTTTGAATCCATCTCGAACCCAACTTTGATTGTCGCAAACATCCCTGAATTGAGCAAAATAGCACATGCAAAAGGGGTCAAGGTGGTGGTGGACAATACTTTTGCTCCAATGATTCTCTCCCCGGCAAAGCTTGGGGCAGATGTGGTTGTGCATAGCGTCTCCAAGTATATTAGTGGTGAAGCTGATATTATTGCAGGTACTCTTTAATAGCTTTAATTCCGTGGTGGAATTACATGTTTTTTTATGATTTGATATTTTCTCACTGTTAGGAAAAAAAAACATGCACAGGATTTCTCATTTTAACAACACGATTAAAGGCGGACCCTTAGGACATAATGGATTTATGGAATTGAAACTTCATCAATTGATTCACAAAATCTCTTAAAAATTCTTGTTTTCAGAAATTTTAATTGATTGTAAAGTTTCTAGCTGATTTTCGTGGTTTAACTTGATGGAGATGACAAGAGCAAGAGTTTTTTTATTTTCTTTATCTAAACTAGTGGTTGGGGGGGATTGCTTGGAATTGGGAACTGACAAGCATGAACAAGACGTCTTATCTTGAATGGAGGGCATAGAAAAGTATGATTCTTGGATTATTATTAGAATGCCTCTCCACAGTCTTAAAGATGCGTGAAAGAAAGGGAAAAAAGTATTCTAATGTTTTCATGGAAATTCATAGGTGCGGTTTGTGGGCCTGCTGATATAGTGGACCAAATGAGAGATCTTCATGGAGGGCCTTTGATGCTTCTTGGCCCAACAATGAATCCCAAGTTAGCCTTCGAGATATCTGGGAGAATCCCTCACCTGAGCATGAGGATGAAGAAACATTGCAAACGAGCAATGAAGTATGTCACCAAGATGAAGGAACTGGACCCTAACCTAGATGTCTTATACCCCGGGCTTAAAGAGCATCCACAGCACAGTCTCTTGAAGTCCATGTCTAATAAGGATTATGGGTTCGGTGGGGTTTTCTGCATTGACATGAAAACTGAAGGAAGGGCCTGTCGCTTGATGGACAAATTGCAAAACAGCACCAAATTTGGGTTCATGGGCGTTAGCTTGGGCTATTATGAGACCCTCATGACTTGCTCTTCCAGGAGCACTAATAGTATGATGGACAACAAGGAAAAGGAAAGTGCCGGCATTTCACCAGGGCTGGTAAGATTTTCGGTGGGATACGTGGGGACTTTTGAGCAGAAATGGAGCCAATTCACCAAGGCATATTCAGAAATGTAATTCTGGGTTTTTTCCGGGAAGCTCAGACCTTCGGTTCCAATCTATCTTGCGAAAATTAAACAATCACTCTCATGTTTATGCCTGCCTTGCATATTATAGCATTTCAGATCTTATGAGAGATATGAATTGAGACGATAATTCTCAAATGCATAATTATCATAAAGGGATAATGATATATCATTGAAGCGTATGAAGTTTCATATTTCACAACGAGTATCTCAGCTTTAATATTTATCGATCATCTGTTATAACAATACACTCAAGTGTCTCGGTGTATGTTGCTAGGGATTTGCTGAATTATCCATGAAATGATGACATGAGAACTAAAATCTTTTAAAAAGGTGGTCAATGTTATGATCATGAAAATCATGAAATATTGGTTCAGTTTTACTAAGTTTAAAAGGAATTTTTTCTAAAACATTGTGAGTATGAAATCGGAGTTGTAAAAATTGCTTCTTGACTCAATTTATGACATAATATACCTAAAGTGACATAAACCCTAATATTCTTGTAAGGTTTTAGATTTCATATCATGTTTTAATGTATATGTATGCCAGTAAATTCAAAGCATATATTCATTGAGGTATTTGACTGTGTTGTTATTGATATCTGAACAACTTAATTAATAAAAATTAAAGATAAAACATCAATCTGTTAAAATAAAAAAAAGTTTAGACACTTAATATATGAATATTCATGAGAAAGAAAAACCCTAGCCACCGTTATCTCAGCGCACGATAAATAAAAGAATTTCTCTCCCCCTTTCTCCTTCATCGTCTGCTTCTTCACTCTCTATCCATCAGGCATTAACCTTCTTCAACAGCAACCATTTTGGCTCTAATCCTCCTCCTCCTCTCTTTCTTTTTCACCATTTGAGAGGGTTAATCCTTTTTTAAAAGATCAAAAGGTTGTTGTGATCGAGCAATATGATTTTGCTTGGCTCGAAGAACGATTGCAAGTCAAGCTCTGTATAATCATTTTAAAGTTCGTTAGGTCGATGGTGGCTTATTGCGATCACTGCTGATTGACACGAGCATCATTCAAGCTTTGAACCCAGGGGTTTTCAAGTAATGCATGATCGCATGAGAATGCTTGACACCAACCAAGCTTGCCCCAATTCGATAAAATTGCAAAACATTGTCTCCCTTGTGGACCAAAATTATAAGTCATCAATTGGATTAAAACGTCAATTTCTTTCTGCTTGAGTAAAGTTTTTTAAAGTGCTAAAATAAAAGTCCTTAAAGTATAGTCTTAAAATTGGGAATTTTATTTGGATTTCTTTATGTTTACAGCCTCAAACAACAATAACAACAATAAAACTGTGTGAGTAAAGTATTTTTCAATATGTTAGCATTAATATATATATATATATATATTTATTTATTTCCCAATGTGTTACCCTTACAAAATAAATAAGTTTGAAGTTAAAGGGTGTTTAGAGTTTTTTATATATTTTTAATTAAAATCTCAGTTCAGGGACATTTTCATTTTCATAAAATGTCTCTTGGCATACAAAAATATCTTACCCCGTGTTATTGAAAATGCCTATGTCCCCTCTTTTTTTTTTGCAGTGCGTGTCTCTAATAGTAGCCTGATTTGTCGCCGATAAACATTTCTTGTTTTTTTTCTTTTTTTCTTTTCTTTTAAAAATTACAACTTGATCTTCCTAGTTGTTGTTATTTCAATTTCAATCCATATTCTTTTGATTTATGATTTTTGATATTGGTATTTTTGTAAAAGTTTTATTATTTTTCAATTTCATCATTGAATCTCAATTTATTAAATATTATATTCTTCAATTTGGTCTTTCTTCTTCGGATTTCTAATCTTTTAATTCTTTTGTGAAAGTTTTATTATTTTTTAATTTCATTCTTCAATTCAAATTGATGGTTTTATGTTTTTCAATTTAGTACTCATTGTTTTGATTTCTCTTTTTTTTCTGATATTTTTTTTTGTAAAAGTTATTATTCTTTTCAATTTCACCATTTAATTACAATATTATTTTTATTTTTTATGTCAATTTTGAGCCTCATTCTTTTAGATTTTTTCTTGTCCTTTTACTAAATTGTTTTTTTTAATTTCATCTTTTAATTAAATATAAAATTTAATTTTAATTTTGATCATCGTTATTGTAATTGATATTTTTTAAAATATTTTTGTATAATTGAGATCTTTTTAACAATATATTTTCCTTCAATATTGATTGATTGATTGAGAATTAAACATTATTATTTTTTCAGTTAACACGAGTTTTTTCTTAGAAAAAAAATTTTATAATTCTTTTTAGTTTTTTTTTATTGAATTATTTAATTCATATAATCGAGCCCACGAGTTTAACAAGATATCACAAATTAAATCAATTCTAATTAGAATTGTTACAGGATTGTCATGAGATTTTTTATATCTTTTGTTTTTATTCCATTTCAGAATTTGAACATTATTCAAACTGGACCCCTCTCTCATAATCATATATCCAGGCCTTGAAGATCACCCTCAGCACAATCTCTTGGACTCCCTCCGCAGCAAAGGTTACGGGTTTGGTGCGCTTATCTCCATTGACATGGTAACTGCTGAGAAGGCCAACCTTTTG
>Ga0325414_1008470_pt1 | contig 10896 bp, 3 predicted proteins | sample PopdelMetagenome_8_FD_206183 | JGI IMG/M metagenome (GOLD analysis project Ga0325414, IMG submission 206183) | Populus deltoides microbial communities from Bellville, Georgia, United States - Leaf-PdKOR-R3 | ecosystem: Host-associated > Plants > Phyllosphere > Phylloplane/Leaf | place: USA...
CTTACGGTGCAAATACATTAGAAAATTCATTTAGAGAACAATTTTCAACAAAAACTTAACCCAAAATATGAAAGGATACTACATTAATCCCGTTATTAAACCAATATTATAAAATGATTTGGTTCTCGTAAACCAAATGTTTTCATGATTTTGATTTATTATCAATTATCTAGTTGGTGTCTTATAAACACAAAATTGTTAAATCTCAAGAAAAAAATATGGATTTAGTATCACATATTACTAGAATACACTAATATATATATATTTTTTTTATCTACACTACGTTTTAGGTTAGATCAATTTTTTTTTTCAACCTTAAAAACTATGTAAAGATGTTAGGAAGTCAAAAATATGATACATACCAACTAAAACAGTTTTAAAATACTTAAATGGTGATATATTGGACGACATATTTTTTGAAAAAAAAATATTGAAATGGTGGCACATTGGATTGACCTAAGCCAACTATGGTTATCCTGCGAAACCTGTAATTTGGAGTATGAGATCATGACAAATCCATGGAATCCATATCAAAACAAATTAGAAATCCCAATTATATTGAACCAAATATTAAAAGCTAAAATTGATAAAAAAAAATATATTAAATTAAAAAAAGGATAAAAAAAAGTACTCAAATAAACCTATATTGATAGCTGGTGCAACGCCCCGGGCTGTGTAGATAAGAAGAAACAACTTCAGGTGACACTAGGATTTCTAAATAAGTAAAACAATTCGAGACTCTAGTCATTTAGTTGATTGTGTTTTAATATTTTTTGTTAATTTAATATTTTTTTTAAAAGGCAACCCAAATTTAATAATATAAAAAATAGTTAATTTCTCAAATTCACAACCTGTGAAATCATAGAATCGAGTTCAATTAAAAACCTCAATTCTCAACCAATTTAATGTTAAAGGATGAAATAAAAAAAATCTCAATTTAAAAAGTGTACCAAAGCAAAAAACAAAATAGCAAAAAAAAAAGAGCATCAAATCTAAAAGGAAAAAAAATGAAGGAGGCTGAAATTAAGAAAAAAAAATCAACTGAAAAAACCATCTCAAAAAAAAAAAAAACAATAAAAAATTTAAAGATTAAATTTGATACATTAAAAAATTGAAAGATGATGAAATTGAAAAAAAATTAGATTTTAGAAATCAATTAAAATAAAACAAATATGAATAAAAAAGGAGGGATCAAATCCAAAGATAAAAGAACATGAAGGGCTGATCTGCAAACTTGGAGGGCTAGTCATATATTTTTAGGAGGAAAGGAAAAAAAAAGGCTTTTGGCGCCGAACTGAAGGTCCATTGAAAATACATGTTGCTTAGAGAAAAAAAATGATGTCGAGACGAATCAAATGATGTTGTGGAAGAATAGTTTCAACCACTAGAGTCAGTCACATGCGTTGCCCGAAGGCAACAAAGCGACTAACATGTGCAATTCACGCATTATCAACTTTTTTGAATTTTTTTATTTATCAAAATATTATATTGCCCCCAGGACCAAATATGTATTATGAGAAAAATATTATGAAATTACTAATAAGCCCTGGAAGTCAAGCTATGAGAATTTTAATTTTAAGGATAGTAGAGTCATTACACTGTGCTTGAAAAAATGAAATATAAAAAAAGTTCATAGACCATAATAGTTAAGTGGTTTTTTAGGGCAATTAAATACTTTAACTATATAAAAAATTATAAAAAGGCCGAGATACCCCCAACCAATTCAAGAATGACTAGTTATAAAAAAAGACCAATTTACCTTAAATGCTAGGTCTGTAATTGTTTTGGTCAAGAGCAAAAGCATGATTTTACTCTTCCAATCCATAATAGATCATGCCTTGTCCACACCAATTAGGTTCTTTTAATTAACATGTTAAAAAGTAAAGAGGTAAAATACAAGTGGACTAAAATGAACTCTCAGGTTTTGTTTCTGGAATTAGAAAAGAGGACCTTCCAAACGATCATAATCTATACTTTTAGGAAAGAGCTGGTGCTTTTTGGTCGTGTAAAAAACAAAGTGTTTCACCTTCAACAAGTGGTACATCTATACTGTACAGCCAATAGAGTCCATGTCTTTCAATTGAGTTATCCTTTCCCTGCGTAAGTGTGTATGAAAGTGTGATAGAAATAATGATTTAAAGTGTACTTTGCTTAGAAATATATTAATTTTTTTTATTTTTTAAAAATTATTTTTGACATTAACACAACAAAACGATATGAAAACATAAAAAATATTTTAAATAAAAATTTTTAAAATTTAAAAGAATATTGTGCACCAAACACCTTTTGGATTGTTTATTCGGACCTTCAAGAACATAAATTTACAAAAACTAATATTCATGGAACTGAATGCTCCGTCGCTTTTCTCTTTTCATTTTTGAATTAATTTTTCTTAGTTAATTATCATTTAACTAAACACTTATTTAATTTATTAATACAAATTTATTTATTAATAAAGATTTATTTATTAGTTGGTTATACATGACTTTGACATTGTTCATCTAAATATATTTTATTTATTAATAAAGATTTGTTTTTCTTTAATATCTATCAAATATTTAATTAATAAATTTAATATTTGATTAATGAATTTAGAGTAAATATAAAGTTCTTGGGATAAAAATGTTTTGCAAAGAAAACTATAAAGTTATTATAATTATATGATTCCTATTGCATATCAAAGCATTGTTCCTAAAATGTTCCTAATCAATGCTCTATTAAGACTAAATATTAATTAGAACTATTGAGATTGATACATATTATGTTCATTTCTTTGTGAAAGGAAGCAGTTGTTCTCATAAGCTGAGGTATGAAAGATACTTATAACTAATATAACTAATATGTAGATGTTTGTCAGATGAGACATATTCACTGAATTGACTCACATGAGAATTCCATATGGAGATATTACTATGTTTATGGAAAGACTCACGTGACAGTTGTGTAAATAATCCTTAGACTTGAGATCACTAAATTATCTTATATAGAAAGTGTTATGTTTTGATCCTACTCACGTTGTTCTAATCAAATGTAACAAACAGGTAAATATTGAGTATAATATGAACTATATGACAGTATTTAAGTAATCAAAAGATGATTCATCACCTTAAATGAATTATAGAAAATATTTTATCTGTTCTTAAATGGTGTTGATTGTAAATCTTTATGTAAGGTGGAATAAGATTTGTAAAGAGTTTCAAATCTTATTCAAATAATCAATAACTATGATGTTGAGAACATACATGATTTGATATAGTAGACACATTCCATGCTATAATGTCTAAATCAGAACATTAATTATTGATGATGAAATAATAAATATACTAATAAACTAATCACTAAATAAAAGGTTAAGTTAAGTCACTTATAACTTTTCTAATATTTGAGGAATCATGACATATTACTAGACATTGTACTTAATCTTCAAATATAAATCAATTAATTGTTGAATTGATAATAAATTAATTTGTTTAATATATTTAATCCTATTTTATTTAGGAATGTGATTTATATTTGGATCAATTTATTAGGGAATCTAATGGGTCACACTTTTAAGAACCATTGATCATAAATTAAAATAAGATAATTAATCAAGTGTGACTTGATTATAAATAAGTTTTAGAAATTAAAGATTAGAGTGTAATTTATACAGGGAATTACAATTCTAGACCTAGAAAATCAATTGAGGACTTGATTGAATAAATTTCTAAAATTAACCTAAAATAATATATATGATATTATTTAAGGGGTAAATTGATATTTTTTTCATTTATAGCTAGGGTTTTTAGATTTTCTTATAAATAAAAAGCTATGCCTTTTATTTCATATGGATGGTGAAAAAAATGAGTACAGTAGTATAATACTAATTAAAATATCTTAAACATAAAAAAAAGAGATAGTACTCTAAGATATAACAATCCGTCTCTTCTAAAAGAGTTTAGAAGTTTCTCACCGGTAGTTTGTGTAAATTACTATTAAAGATAAGACAATTTAACAGTTTGTGGTTTGTAAACTTTTGAAACAAATATTCAAAACTGAAAATAACATTCGATCTTCAGGTAATTTTTGTATAAAACTCTAAAACAACTTTAAATATGTTTAACAGGATTATTGAAACTCCCGAAAAATTTTAAATTTACTATTTAGTATATATTTTAGGAAACCATTAAGTGTTGCAATCTCGTACAAAGTGTTTGCACAAAGAAGATGGAAGAACGTTATTGCAAAAATAAGCCTCATCAGGAGAGATTTCCTTTTGCGCAAGCTAGCATGACTAAACTTTCAGGATGATTAAAATAGAGTTTATTGATGTACTTGGGATTAGAACAAGGAGCAGAAAACTGTTTTGCCGAACGATCAGGGATGCCTCTTTCCCACAATGTTGGCCCATCTCCCGGAGGTTCATACACGAGATCACCCATCTCAATGTCACAACCTGTGTTCCAGGATTTGAAGTTATGGTTTATAGTGGTAGAGGTGCTTCCAAAGAAATTTTAATAGAGCCAAATCTAGCCAGGGAGTCATGCCTGAGGTAATAGTAATGGAAAAGTAGCCGTCTTCATCTGCTATAGTTCAGAATTGGAAATCCTGATAGCAAATAACAGGAAACATTGTTATCTTCAAGGGTCTGCTAGACAAAAACTTCCCCTAAAATGACTTCAACACAGCATTGAGTCTCTTTTATCCATCCTTTCGGTGTATATTCTTAGCGCTTCTTTGTTATGTTGCGGAAATGGTTAAGAATAGACAAGATAAACAAAAATCAAAGTTACGCCTTGCGTTCTCTTTGCCACGATCCGACATCTCCTGGCAAGGCTACTCCAGCATAAGCTCCATTTGCTGGTATACAATCATTGCTAACAAGCCTAGACATTGAACAAGACAACCATTAATTTAAAGTAAAATCAGATTGATCATCTCCGCTTCCCTACCTGTCTCGCACTAACAATCCGCCGGATCGAAACTCATCGCTCGGTGTAATTTGCCGGAACCCTACTAGCGGGTCCATGCATATCCACCCATGTACCTTGTTGTTTAATTTCATTTGAGTATTGGTACTTATCATCCAACTATACATTTTATAATGGAAAAATTCAAAATTTTATAAGAATTAAAACGAGAGAGAAAGAAGCATGTATATTCCTCTGAGCTCCTGAACAAGGAGTGGCACCCCTAAACGTGGCATGCTAAAGCCCTTGAGCCCTGATAGACGGACCCTGGAAACAATTTAAGTTTAGATGTCTCTATTTAGGCTGCAAGAGTACTCTGCAAGTGATGCTTACTAAGAAATAATAATGGAGGAAGTCAACACACACACACACACACACGAGGGAGGGGTATTATTATAAGAATCTATTGGTTGGTGCATTAGCAGATAGAAAGGCGAGCAAGAATCGGTATACATCACTGAATCATGACAACTGTGTGAGATATATAGAGAATTAAAACTTCCAACCCTCAGAATTCTGCTAAAACTTTGTTGGCCGGAAGGCATGCAGCTAAATCTCCTTCTGTAAAAGGATGGGAAACAGATCGCTGTGCTTTTCTATTATGTTTGAGGCAGGTGTGAGTGTGTGGTTTTCTTTTTTCTTTTCTATTATGCTTCTTCGACAAGGCTTAGCTTTATTCCCGAGGATTGCACTTGGTGAACATATTTTTATTGGTCAAGCGGAATTGGATGGGCTAAGACTGTCATATATAAAGAAGAGATGGGATTAACTTTTTTATTTATATAAATTAATACCGAGTCCCACTTCACAACGACTGCATTAAGAAAAATATGAGAGTTGTTTTTTTTATGCCATTAAATACTTGAAATGAGGATCAAAAACTTGTCCAATTTGTCAATCATCATACATGTTAATGAATAAATAAAAAAAGTTGATGTGGCTTCTTCAACCTAATGAGCCAAGTGTGAATCGGTTGCAATATTGGTTAAAAAAATATTAACACCATTATTTTTTTAACTCCTACCCGACCCTAGCTCAAATGTAATACATCAAATTATCAAAGGATTAAATTGCAAAAAAAATCTATGGAGCAGAATGAAAAAATGACAATACACCATATTGACTCATGCTAACTCGCAAAATCAATAACCTAGACGATCGACACGACGACAATGAGTTAACCTAGTTGGATAATTTGCTTCTTTTTTTTTTCTTCCCTTATTCTTCTCCTTGTTAAACCCTGGCCAAGTCTCAACAAACCTCGGGTTCTATTAAAGAATGGAGACGCAATTTAAGAAATAAATAAATGTTGAAGGATTAAACTTGACTTCTGAAAGATGAAACAGAAAAACAATTAGCTTAAAAAAAAACACGGAAACATGGGTGAGTCTCCTATATTGGATTTAATCATCCAAACTCACAACTTGTGAAATCCTAGACTTGAATTCAATAAATAATCTCAATTACCAATCAATTTAATATTGGAGGATGAAATCGTAAAAAAAAAATCTAAATTAAAAAACTTGCCAAAGGAAAAAGAATTGCAACAAAAATAATGAGAACCAAAGCACATAGAATTTTTTTTTGAATGATGACATTATAAAAAACCTTCAATTCTAAAAATCATCTAAAACAAAACTAATAGAAATTAAAAGATCGAGGACAAAATATGACTAATAAAAAATTGAAAAAGGTTGAAATTTAAAAATAAATAAATATTAAAGGATGAAATTGAAAAAACATTAGCTTAAATAAGGAAACAAAACGAAGTAAACCCACGTGAATCTCCTAAACTTAGGTTTTTCCCCAAACTTGTAACCTACAAAGTTCTAGATCTTAATTCAATCAAGAAACTCAATTCCCAACCAATTTAATGTTGGAAGATGAAATCATTAAAAAATTAAATTAAAAAAATCTGTCAAAGCAAAAGTGCAAAAAACAGAATGAGGATTACATCACATAGGAAAAACAAATTAAAGGTGGATGAAATCGTAAAAAAAACTTCAATTCAAAAAATTGTCTAAAAAAATAAACAATAAAAAAACAAAGACCAAACCTAATAGATAAAAAATTAGAGGATGAAATTGATAAAAAAAAAATTCCAATTCTATATACCATTACAAATTTTAAAAAATAGTAATTAAAAGAACAATGATCAAATATGAAGGAAAAACAAATCGAAAGACTGGTTTAAAATTTTGAAGTGCCACAAGCAAAAATCAAGGTGGAGAGAAAACAAAGAGAGCAAAAAAGCTCACCAGCACCAAACGAAACTAGATTGTCACATGTATTGTTGTGGAAGGGAAAGGTTGCCGAGACAAACCTAACCATACCAAGGAAGCTCACCGTTGATCGTCGGATGCGCCATTTGAAGGCTACAAAGTCAATGACGTGTTGACGGGTGCTATGCACACGCCAACATATTTTCTTTTCTTTTTTAATATATTTATTTATTAAAAGACAAGATCGCCACTAAAAAACATATATATATTGAAAAGACAAAACAACCCCTAGGTGACAATTTATCATTTTTTATTTATTAAATGCATTATCATCATTTCACTATGCAAATAAGAATAAAGAGACAAAATGACCCTAGATGGCAGGTTAATATTTTTTCTCTTAAAGGGAATTCAGTAATTCCACTATGCTAAAAAAATAAAAAGATTTAATTGACCTCAATCTATGACTCCCTGTAATTTTTACGTAAACCAGTTTTCTTAAGTGTTGAACTCAAGAAAATTAAGAAGTTATATATATATATATATATTATGTCAAATTTTTAGTAGAATCTCCTTTGTATATTGGATATTTTACGTGTCGACATCAATTCAATCAAAATCAAATACTCTTTATTCTCACATCCATAGAAATTCATCACCATAATTCTGATATAATCATCCTAAATCATATCTCGTTATTTCCACATTTCTCTATTCATTCTCAATAATCTGTAACATTTTCAACTTCTATTGTTTACATGATAACAACAACAACAATAATAAAACATCACAAAAATTAATATGTTTATATGGTACGAAACTAATTACATTGATTTTACACAAAATATTGCTACATGCATTATATATTTAAGACTTGAGTTTTATAAAGTTTCAAGAAACATGCACTTCTACATCATCATACCTAACCAATAATTCTAGTTAGTTTAACCCGAAAACCTCTTGATTACATAGTAAAATAAGATGTCTATAATTACAACACAAAATTTTGATCATACATCCCACTAATCTATAATTATTCGAGTCTAACAAAAGCAACAACTAAAGACTGCTCCTGGATATTCTGAGAGGTACTTGAAATAAAATCAACATTTCCTATTAATTTTTAAAAATGATAATTTATTAAAACTTTAAAAAATTCCAAATATTTTATCTAGATCATATTACAACCATTTCTTATAACCATTTAATAATTCCTCATTATATTTACTCATATAATTTAAGCAAATCTTCTAATACTCATGACAAAACAAATCATCCTGACATTTCGTTGTAGAAGCCAACAATCCAGAATCACCTTATGAATACCAAGTACTCCAGTGGTCCAACTTGATTACAATTCAATTCGGTATGCTTTTTTGAAAGCCAATAATCCGATATTTCTTAACAAATATCAATCAATTAGGCGAACCCATTTTGGTTGCCAATCAATCCAGTTTTTTCATTCGGAAGCCAATAACTCGGTATTCCTTAATGAATATCTATTAATCCGACAAACCCATCTTTGTTGCCAATCTATCTGGTTTTCCTATTCAGAAGCCAATAATCTAATATTCCTTAACGAATACCAATCAATCCGGCCAACCTATCTTGGTTGCCAATTAATCCGGCCTTCTCATTTGGAAGCCAATAATCTGGTATTCCTTAACGAATACCTATCAATTCGGCAAATCTATATTGGTTTCCAAACTCTAGCCTTCTTATTTAGAAACTAATAATTTAGTATTTCTTAACAAATACCAATCAATCGTTTCAATACACATATCTTTCTTTCCATATATATAATTCATATTAGCTTCCACATTTCATATATGAACTATCATATAATTAAGAGTAAATGGATAATTTAAAAGAAGAAATTCTATGAGGTACCGAATACCTATTTCAATAATCAAATGTAACATTGCTTAAAATTCTAAGTTCCCCTTTGGCTGACACCCTTCTTAAACCTTTCCTACAATTTCAATATTATTCTTTCCCCTTCACTTCCTCTTTAGAACAACATTTCAATATTTCCTCATCCAAATCACCACAAACATTTATCACAACTCATACTAACAATAGTATAATTTAAATAAAATATACATCTTCCAATCCATTATAAGCCTTCATTTATATATTAACATATCAATTTCTTTAAAATCAATAAGCTCATTGAATTAACCAAACTCCCTGTTCCCAAGCATAATGTGGCTGACACCCTGTACAACCCATCACTTCAAATGTTTCCTTAATTATTCATGGTTTTAGGTTATTCTAATTCCACACTAACTTAATTTCATCATTCTACAAGAATTCCTCAATACCCCCAAAATTTATTTATGAACCCTAACTTAAAAATTCAAGAATTTAGTACAAAAATCATGGTAATCTCACTCTTACTTAAGCTTGTATAAATGACATTCAGAGTCTTTACCAATTGCCAAAATGAGCTTTAAAATGCTCCCAGTTGAATTTTTCAACCGTCCCCCCCCCCCCACCAAGCTACCATGAACTCCCTCGTTATTGCTCACTCTCTCTTTCTCTCTTTACTTGCTTCCTTAGTGTAGTGTTTAAGTGTTATGATCATTTATCCACACTTATAACATGGAGAGATCAAACTCTTTTAGGATTTCTCTTAAGAAAACAAATGCAAGAATGAAGAAAGAAGAGAAGAAAAAGCAACATGATTTCTTCCCTCGGTATGGTATGCACATCATGTTTTTAAAGGGGAAGGAAAGAGTTTTTAGCTAAATTTCCAATTTTACCCTTACTTATTGTCCACATGTTATTTTATCCAAACTCCAACATTATTGCGAAGCCTTCCCGAACTCTGATTGATCTAAAATTGTAACTTGAGATAGAATGATGTGTCAGAAAGTTACACATAAAATTTCAGCCCGATCCAACTGTCACATTCATAATTATACGTGATAGCGTAAACCTGAACACTTGTAATTGTTTAAGCAAAAATCCGTGTTTTTTTTAATGTTTTACTTACTTAAATCATCCATATTTTTAACTAATTTATTTGGAACTTCCATCCCTATTTATGATATAATTGTTTCCCCAAATTTCACCCATTTTCAGTTTAAAAACTGTGCGATTGCACACAAGGCTTATACTGGTGATCAGGGTTATTCGCACATAAAACCATACATTAATTTATTTGAAAATTCCAAAATACTTTTCTAAATATTTTCACCCTAAATTTATAAAAATTCTCCATATTTATCACTACTTTATAAATTTTCAGGCTATTGGTTTGCATTATACCCTTTATGTTCGTCAAGTCATATTTTCCATATCCTAATACATGTTTAAACCAAATTTCGACTGGGCAAAATCAAAATTCATTAAGATTTATCCCATAACTCTTCTTTCCTGATAAATAAATTTTATTTTTTTATTTTTTTTCAGATTTTGTACTTTTTATTTTTTTGGTCATTTTTCTTATTTTTATTTTTAAAATTAACACAAACATTTTATTTCACATTTCAAAATCTATCATCATCCCCTTGATGTAAATATTCGATTCACTTGGTTAACATAATATTTACTTTAGTATCCTTATAGATTTTACCCAAGTGTTTACAATTTCCATCATCTATTCATTTCTTTTAATCCTAAGTTTTCATTACTTATTGAGACCTTACTTCATACAACCCACCCTCCTTTTATGTGAGGGTTTATACAATCAATTGTATAATGACCTAGTAGACCATGCG
>Ga0325414_1008473_pt1 | contig 10894 bp, 7 predicted proteins | sample PopdelMetagenome_8_FD_206183 | JGI IMG/M metagenome (GOLD analysis project Ga0325414, IMG submission 206183) | Populus deltoides microbial communities from Bellville, Georgia, United States - Leaf-PdKOR-R3 | ecosystem: Host-associated > Plants > Phyllosphere > Phylloplane/Leaf | place: USA...
AGGATATTGATTGCAACACAAATTGGGAAGTGAAAATCTTGACTGAAAGCAGGAATGGTTATGCCAGGTGAAAATCTTGCAACACATCAATAATTATGCCCTCATCAATGGTTCTACTGGTACTAATGAATTAGTGTTTTGACAGTTGACAAATTGATATGAAATTAATTTATTTATGAACTTGCTCAGTAAACCATAGGGCTTCTGGTAGTTGCTTTCCTTCCAAGAATGCATTAAACAACACAATAGACCTCTTTGGCTGTGAAAATGGAGCTCCATGTGATGCTCCTCTAATGGTTGCAAAAGATAATATATCACCATATACTTGTGTCCACCCAGCAACCTGCGAAAAATACGTATAAAGGTATGATCCCATGGATTAGTCCTTACATCTTTCTTAAAAACATTAATTTGAAATTATGCGTTCATGATGAGGATTAACTGACCTGTTTTCCCTGGAACCAGGTTCTGTAAGGAACAGTTGTGTTTAGTCTCAACCCCTTTGCAAATCCATTCACTAGTGTCCTTGTTCCAGTGAGTGGGACGACTGAATCTTGATCTCCACTGTAGAAATATTAGAATGTTATCAGTATTTGATCCCAAACCCAACTTCTTTAAGTCAAAAGGAATTCCTCATCAATCAACAGAACCACACCTCTCCCATAACCTTAAACATAATTTACAAAATAAATTCATACACTAGAAGAGAGAGATTGAAGGAGTTTCACACCTTTCTGTTTGAGCCAACCATCTGTTTGAGAGCCCGAGCTTGATTTCATGGCCACGTTGAATCTTGAACCGAGGTTTGTGTGGGAGGGAGGGAAAGATCCTGAGCCGAAGGAGATGCCTGGGTCAGTGGGTGGCGATGGAGAGGATAGGGATGAAAGAGAGGACTGATTTGGAGATTAGGCAAAAAGAAGAGAGGAATGAGCAAAGAAAAAATGGTTTGGTCTTGTCAAGAACAGTGACCCAATTGTGTTTTTTTATTTAAATTTTTTTTTATTACGAATTCTCTCTTCCTAATCACAAACATTTTATATGGTAGACAAAGAGTCATCCTTATCTACTTCTAACGCATTAAATCTTGATTTCAATGTCAATAAACAATAGAGAAAGCTCAAGGCAAATGAAGCAAATAATAAGCTATTATTTGAATCCTTAAACTTCAAGAAATTGTAAGACCAAAGGAGAATGAGATAGTCCTCCTAGTTACACACAGTAGCCTCGACAGCACACTCATCATGTGTTTGGAATGGAATAAGGTAAAAGAAGGCGATGCCTGGTAAAAGAAAGACAATCAGGGAGCACTGTTCCAAGTACAGAGCCCACACAGCTTACCTACCAGTGTAAAATTAGCCAGTAACTGAGAGCATCAGAGGAACCAAGGAAATAGCATGTGCAGATCAAATTTATCTAGTTGTCCTAAAATACAAGTAATGCTTAGTTAAAGGAAAGAAGATGACGACCTAATGCCTGTCAAATTTAGCCAGGCTTGTGTAAAACTTCTCCAAAAGGTCAGTTTATCGTCATAAAAAAGCTCAGGGCATTTCCTGATGTGGGATGATGAGTGTGACGAGGCTTTTAGAAGATTGAAGGAGTATTTGACATGTCCCTCGATTTCATCCAGGTCATTGCAATATATATACCTCGCTTCATCAGATCATGCAAGGAGTGCGGTGTTGTTGAGAAAAGAACACCTGGAAGAAATGCCAGTTTATTGTGTGAGCATGTTGATGACTATCGTAGAACAAAGGTACAACAGGTTACAAGTAATAAGGCTGGCTTTGATAACTGCGGCTCGTAGGTTGAACCTTATTTTGTGGCTCATCCTATTGTTGTATTACCTAACTATATATCACATGAAAGAACTGTTGTAAAAGCCAGAGTTAGCAGGCAAACTGGTTTGCTGGGCTATTGAGCTCGGGGAGTTTGATTTGTTCTGTCAGACAAGATCAATGATGAAAGCTCAAGTTTTAGCAAATTTCGTTGCAGAAGAATGTTTAAGATTTTAAGATGAAGAAGACATTCTGATCCTGATTTGCAACTTATTCATCTATAGGTCGTTAAACCGAGAGGGACGTGGAGCTGAGGTGATTCTAGATGGGATGGTAGGGATTTTTGTTTAATATGCTTGGAGATTTTGTTTCAAATCCTCAGTAGAATATGTTGGAAATTAAACTTGATTTTTAGTTTTACATTTTGTTTTTGATATTATACCACAACATCATTCTTCCAATAATCAGGTGCCCGCCTGTTCACATCGTCATAATGAATTGTAAAAAAAAAGGTTTAAAGAGTCCCTTTCCTTGTAGCTTAGAAAAGTTCCTTTTCGACCAGAGAACTGACGATGTGAGCAGTCGGTGCCCGTTTGCTTAAAAGGGCTGTACATTTTAGTCCCTTTCCTTGTAGCTTCTAGGCAGAGAAAGGTTATAACGTGGTTGTTGATTACTTTACAAAATGGACTGAAGTAGAAGTAGTGGCTGCAATTACGGAGCTAAGTGCAAGAGAATTCGCTTGGAAGAACATCATTTGTAGGTTCGAATGCCCTTTGATTCTCATTGCAGATAATGGGAGGCAGTTCGATAACTCGAAATTCAAAGATTTTTATTGAGGATTAAATATTGAACTTCGATTGACTTCTGTGGCTCATCCCCAATCAAATTTTGGCAGGTTTGAGGAAGAAAGTTAAAGCTAAAAGGATTGGGAAGAAGAGCTATCGAAGGTTTCCTAGATATGATGTTAGTTACAAGAGCTGGAACTTTTAATAGTTTGTTTTTGTTTGTATTGTGGTGTTTGTATATTGTACAAACCTTGTAAGTAATTTGCTTCAGTTGATTTTGTCAAATGAAAAAAATACAATACGGTCCCCGAAAACTCTACTAGCTGTGAGTCACCCTTTGCTCTGATGTTCAGACGTGAGGAGAGATGGGAATCCATTCTGTCAGGATTTGTATGTTCAATGAGAGTGAGAAAGGGGAAGAATTGAGATTCAATCTAGATCCGATTGATAAAAAGAGGGCACGATCAGAGTGTACAAGGAATTTGATTAGCAAGGGTGTTGAGTGGTTCTACAACAGCAAGGTGAGGGCATTCGAACCTGAAAACAAGGAAAGCTAGATCCAGTCTGGCGAGGCCTATACGTTGTGTAGTTGGAAATCCGACCAGGAACATACAAATTTTCTTCTCTAGACCGGAAAATTTTGTCAAGAGCGTGGAATGCCTAGAATCTGTTAAAGTTTTCCCAGGAGGAAGATTATAGAGTCAGCACCTTGAAAATACGTTGTTCTTCGTAGAGTTAAAACCAAAGTACAAAGAGAACTCTTGTTGGGACTTCTTGTCCTAAACAAACAATAATATTCTAAAGTCCTAGGCAACGATTAAACCCTAGACGTAGTTTAAATGTCCAGGAACCATTTACTAGAAGCCCAAACAATGAATAAGCCCTGAGCATAATGAACGGACTATTTGCTTAAGCAATAGGTAATGTGTAAGCCTTAGGCATGGCCTAACAAACTATTTGCTTAAGCCCTAGGCTCGACCCACAACGAACTGTTTGCTTAAGCCCAAGGCCATACGTAAGCCCTAGTAACGACCTCCAACGAACTATTTGCTTAAGCCTCAGACCATGCATAGGTCCTAGGCATTTTAAAAAATTATATTATTTAAACGTTATTGGAAAGGTCATTGTCGTTGTGAAAAAGTACATTCTAAAACTCTTTTCAAGAGTGTTACAATAAATTTAGAGTGTTTGGCATTACTGTAGGTGTTGTGGTTATAATTTGAAAAAAATTATTTTATAAAATGTATTTTTAATTAAAATTGGTTTAAAAAAATAGATGTTTGGTTAAAACTGTGGTTGAAATTGAGGTTGAATAAAAAATAATTTAATGTGTTTGGTTAAGAATGCTTTTAAAATTAAAGTTATAAAATAATTTTAAAAAATATATATTAAAATTGATGATTTTTAATTTAAATGTTGTAAATTTAACTATTGCTATTACTTTATGAAATAAATAATACTTTATATAAAATATTTTTTATTATGCCATTAAACCATCTACAATTCCATTACGTACAAAATTCATTCGACAAGAACTACAGTTTCTATAATTTTTTAAGCGTGCAATAAAATTAGATAAAATATTATCAGGAATAAAATTAATTTGATATTACAGTGCGAGTGAATTTAATTCGCTCTATGCTAGTTTTTCAGGAAAAAAAATATTGTTTACATGAAAATGCAAAACTAGTTTTTTTTTTTAAATATACAAAAACTATATATACTAAAAAAAAAGAAGTTCACTCGAACAGGGCAAGTGAATTGCACTGTTCACGTGAACAGTGCAATTCACTTGCATTGTTTACGGGCACAATGCAATTCACTTACACTGTTCGCGCAAACAGTGCAAGTGAATTACATTGTGCACGCGAACACAAATTTAAAAAAACAACCACGAGCTGCTTTGCTAATTTTGTGTTCAAAACGTGAATTGATATGGGCCCCACCGATCATTAAATAGTATTTTTAATATTACCAAATATCATGTTTGCTGTGATTACTTTAAACACAGAAGCAACTACGCAAATAAACGGACTTTTAATAAGCACCCAGAAAGTCAAAATGTTATTAAAATATCAGCTAAGAAGATAGCACAACTCAAAATTAATAGTGAAAATTAAGAATTTAATATTAACAATATTAAAAATAGTAAAAATGTTTGACAGTGGCGATGGCGGGCAATGTGGGGCTGATTTGCTCATTGGTTGCTGTTTTTTGGAGGCGAAAGAGCTGGAGGTTTTTGGTGATGACAGTGCATGTCGTGTCCTCTTGGTAGCTATGGAGATATAGGGTGTTGATGGGTGGTGGCGCTGGTCTTAATTGGGTTCTCAGCTGGTTTTTGGGCGTCGGTTTGATGATGTGGTGGCTTGATGGTTCGGGCTGGTGGGTCTAGTTCGGTTGGTTCAGTGCGGGTGAAGGGAGAAAGGTAGATACGTGTTTTTATTTTTAGGGTGTTTTATCAGTTAGGTGAAGGGTAAAGGAATGATTGTTTTTTACTTCAGTCCATGTATCTGTAAACTTTTACAATTAATAGTATCACTTCGATTATTATAAGAATAATAATTAACAACATCAATTAAAAAATAGTTAAGTTTAAACATATGCCTTCCAAAATCCATTACAAATCAAATAGTCATAAGCCAAGAATTATTCTGAGCAGAGGATCCCTAGCTAGAGGGGTTGGAAGAGGTCTCACCATCAGGTTCTTCCTGGAAGCTCAGGCCGGGAAGGCTCTTCATCCTCATTTATTAGTCCCTATTCAGTACGAGCTTAAATAGTGATCAGCTCGACAATTTCAAGAGGAAACCAAAGGATAGGTCGAAGAAGTTCTTCTAGCACTTGGATTTGTGCTAACCGAAAACTCAACAAGTTCGCTGTTAAACTCCTTGAATGCTCGGGATTTAACTAGCAATGCCTTGGTTTTTCCAGTATCGAATTTTAGAAACTTAATCATTAGCTTGAAATCGAAAAGAGATTAATTATAAGATTAGATTTCTAAAATGCATTAATTTACCTTCCGGCCAATTATTTATATGGGCTTCATGAATCATTTTGGTAGAATTAATTACAAATTTCTTCCATAAAAACTTGAGGGTAAGTTTTGTAGGATGCGACTTTCTTTCTTTCTTTTATTTCTAGCAGTGATAATAGAAGAAATCATTTGATTTAACTTTGAAATGTACGGATGGAAATTGAGGGGAAAAATGATTTTTTTGAGAGATAATTGGGAGACATTCAAACCTGAATGAAAGATTTTGGAATTTATTCCTTCAAAAAAATAGGATGTCAAGTTTAGACAAATCCCATATCGAAGAAACCTTATACACAAATCAATTCTACTCATTAAGTAACATAAATCGAAGATGAAATTTTGGTTTCATTTTTGTAGAAGTTTGGTAGTTGAATTTCTCAATAAACAAAAACAAATTAAGAGATCATCAACACTTTTTTTTTTGTTTTTTCTTATAGTAATCGAGGGAGAATATTATTAAGATATAGCCAGTGCCATAAATAAAATGAAAAACTAATTAAAAACTAATTAAATGACAAACTAATTATCCAAAAAAATAAAATGACAAACTAATTAAAAAAATTATAAAAAAAATTAAAGGAATAACAAAAAAGGCTAATCTTAAGCATTAGATCATCTCAACATATTATTTGAACATTTAGATAGATCAAAACCTGTATAAATATATTAAAGAATAATATAAATTAATATATAAGATCTTACTTAACAATTTAAATTTTTAAATTAAATTGATTTTTTAATAAAATAAAATTTCAAAATCTAATTCGAAGCCATTAAACTAAATAATAAAAAGTTAAATCAACATTTTTTGTTTCTTATATTTTAGTTTGTAGATGTATACTATAACACAAATGTCACCATAAGAGAACAATAATTTTTATCATTAATTTGATATAAAATTACTTTAGAACCCTAGTTCTAAAAAAAAAAAATTAGTTTTGAAAAAAAAAACATGTCCTTCACATAAAAAAAACAAAATATCGGAGAAAATCATATACGCACCAACCACATACCAACTTGGATGCTATTGTATTTTTTTTTTTAAATTAATACATAGAACTGCTGTCACCAGCAGGACAAGAACTAAACTGGTGATGGATATCCTTCAATGTTTCCTCGTCATCTTTGACATGTTCGGAGGCTCTAACTATAGATTAATTGCCAATTGCAGCTGTAATGATATTTATATGTTCAGTTATCATCATCCACGTAAGGCTACTTATAAAAACATGCAATGCAATGACTACAGGCGAGTATTTGTTTTCAAATCAAAATCAAACAACCACTGTTCTTCCCAATCTTTTGACATTATAATTTTTAATTGTCCCGGTACTTGTTCATGGGATCTTCAATATCAGAAACAAAAAAGGATATATAATTTTTTTTTATGGTTTCAATTGTTATGGTGGGGTTGTTCGACTTACCTACTTCTTGATTTTTTTATGGTTTCAATTGATATGGTGGGATTGTTTGACTTCCGAACTTGTTTTTTTGAAGGAGAGAAAAGACTGCTTAGTTCTTAATTAAGAAGGAAGTCAGTACATCTTATGCAATGCCGGAGAGAATTAAAAACTTTGGCTAGCACGTAGTATGATTTTAGTTCTGTCTTGTTTTAATAAAAATACGATTAAATTATAAGTTGGATAGACAATGGATTTTAGCTCTTATACATGTTATGGAAACAGCTCACTAAGATTAATCATTTTTACCCTTTCATCATTTCAAATAATTCTGAAAATATTGAAGGCAACTGGAAAATTCAATGACTCAATATAGACAATGGATTTTTTCATATTGTTTTCACATTTTAGTTGGTTTTATCCGTTAAAACTAAAGTCTGAATTTTTTGATATATTTATCTCAATTTGACTTTAAAATCAAATCCTTTTAATGTGATGGTAGTACTGATACTGAATTTATAAATAATCATTTTACCTCCTATCTTCATGAGAATGGTATAATACAACGTATTGCTTGTCTTTATACTCTGAATTAGAATGACATTGTAGAAAGAAAGCATTGTCATATTGTCCTTATACTCTGAATTAGAATGACATTGTAAAAAGAAAGCATTGTCATATTACTGAAGTTGGTCTTATACTTATGTTTCATTTTAATGTGCCTTTATATTTATGAGTTGAATATTTTTTCACGGCTTGTTATCTCATTAATCGCCTCCCATTACTGGTTCTTGATGGTAAGTCTCTTTATGAAACTTTATATGGCCACCCTCCTTCTTTTTCTTTTTTTTTTCCATTTTCCATACTTTTGATTGCCTCTGTTTTCTTTTTCTTAGTGATTACATGCCTCATAAATTGTCTTTAAGGTCTATACTTTGTGTTTTCATTTGCTATAGTCACCTTCACAAAGGTTTTCGTTGCTTGGATAAGAAAACTAATCAGGTATACATTTCTCGACATGTATAGTTTTTTGAAGAATACTTTCCTTACGCTTCTGCTTGTTCAGCTCTTCCATCTTTATGTGAAACTGATTATATTACTTTTGATCATTCTTCTGACTAGTTTTATTTTAGTGATACTTCAACTTCAGGTGTGATTTCAGCTCATCGCCTGATATCCTACTCATGTGTTCCTTGTACCGATTCACACATTCCTTTGCTACCTTCAAAAGATTCATTACAACCTTCATCGCCAACGATGGCCTTAGAAACCATACCTTCTGCTTCTTCCTTTTCTTCTTCTCGTCCACCACTAACCACTAGTCACCCTATGGTTACTCGTGCTAAGAACAATATTGTTAAGCCTCATATTATTCATTCATTATGGTTTCATATACATCTTGCAGTTAAGGAACCTTATGGATTTAAGTCGACCATCAAGCATCCTGAATGGCCTTTTGTTATGGATGATGAAATTGCTGCTCTCAAGTAAAATAACACATGGCGTTTAATTCCTCGTCCAAGTAATCATAATATTATTGGTTGTCGGTAGATTTTCAAGACGAAGCTTAAAGTAGATAGTTTTATAGAATGCAACAAAGCTCGTGTTCGTCGGGGAGAAGCGGTAACGCAGATTTTTCAACGAACACGGGCTGGACGCTGGACTGGTCGGGCCAGGCAGGAAAGTTCGTCAAGGGGAAACGGCCCAGGGTTTCTCTAAAAAACATGGCATTGACTTTAACGAAACATTCACTCTAGTCGTTTGTCCTGTCATTGTTAGAATTATCTTGACACTTGCTGCTATTCATAATTAGAATTTTCATCAACTTGATATTAAAAATGCTTTCCTGCATGGTTTACTTAAATAAGCAATCTACACGGAACAACCTCTTGGATATATTGTTCTTGAATTTCCCCTTATATTTGTTGCTTACAATAGGCTCTTTATAGTTTGAAACATGCCCTCCAAGTATGGTTCTAGTGTTTCAATAAGTTTTTGCTTAGACTTAGTTTTCTTGCAAGTCTTGCTGATTCATCATTAAAGGCAGTCTATCTTTACAATTGACACCATTCCACCATCATTATGCCACTGTGACAACCGTCACTCCTAGCTTGCCCTCACTTCTTAACCATCACCACCACTACTTTATCATCATAACATATCGTTATTATTTTACTACAATTATATTTTTTTATTTTAATTTTTAATAAACATCATAAAATATTTTTTATGTAAAATGCTATAGGTCAGTCAACTATATTTTATGTAAAACAAAGGCCTCTTAGATTATTGAAGATATTTTAGGTAAACTTTATTTATACTTCTAAAATTCATCAATGTTCCCATTAACTCTTAACTCGAAATAAAAAATATTATTTATATAATCACAACTAATTAATTATTGAATTTGTGAAACTAAAAAAATTAGAAAATGATTACTTTTTTGTAATTGACAAAATGATTAATTTTAAGAAAATAATAATTAAATTATTTACTTTTACAATGTACAAAAAGATTGTGTTATTTTATTAAATCCTTATTATCTTCACGGAGATAAGAGAGGTACTTAAGGGCATTACTATCATTGCAAAATGCATCATGCTCACGGAAGGCACCAAACAATTGACAAATTAACTCTTTTTTTTTCCTTTTTATCCAAATCTCAATATCACAACGTCTAGTTAATATGATTGTTTGATTACTATTAAAACGTTTAATTTCTTCATCTCAAGATATTAATTACTATTAATTAATCACCGTACGTGTTGGTTGAATATGGCATGTTTTCCCCTAAGATGGAACCTAAGAATTTCAAGAAATTAAAAAATTAAATTCTTTAAATGCTAGGAGGAAACATATGAGTATTGGAAGTCAAACAATAAATGATAACATCTTTCCAGTCGCTGTCACACCACAATATAATACGAAAAATATATAGTTAGTATGAATCATTCAAGGCTGGATAGAGTAATTAATTGCTGCCAAGAAATAACCTATAGAAAGCTATAGAAAGCAACATATACCAACAACTATATATATATATATATATATATGGCCTCCAGGGAAGAATCGGGTAGTTAATTATACATGGCGGCAAAAATAACATCCACACCATTAGGAAAGATCCAAGATTGAAGTCCATGGGAGCCAAAAAACTTCTTTTCTTTAAGGAAGGTAGAGACAAACTTAACCATGTCAGGCAATACATTATAATTAGAAATATATTAAAGTGAACATACTACTTTTGCATATTAGCTAGGGGGAAAGGTTAAATGTATAACCAAAAACTTTTGCCGGCAAAAAATAATCTAGAAATTGAATTGAAAATATTAAGAAAATAGACTAGATTTGTTATGTCATTAAGACAAGGGAGGGAGATTTCGTGAGTATTTGTTTTTGTAATGATCTTTCAAGTCAAAAGCAAGTTGTAAGAAAGAAGATTAATTTTTTTTAGGTATTTTTAAATGATTTTAATATATTGATGTTAAAAATAAAAATATATAATTAATTATTTTTTAAGTAAAAGATACTTTGAAAAGCTGGTCGTAACACAAAAAATTAATGTCTTTTTAGATAATTTTAAATGATTTTAAATTAAAAATAAAAAAATATTATTTTAATATATTTTTAATTAATAAAAAACACAGGGTACTGAATAACACATTTCATCCTAATGCTAACCCCATAATTGCACGGATATTCAAAAAAAAAAAAAAAAATTGTTTTCCATTCACACATTGCATTCAGCCGCCACCAAAGATAGGTTTCAATTGTTTGAAAATTTTGAACTAAATTATTTATGTACTTGTCACCTTACGTCACCCGATATTTTTATTAGAGTTGAATTAATAAAGTTATTTACTAGGTTTAAGCTAACCATTTCAGTTTTTACTCTAAAATTAT
>Ga0325414_1008474_pt1 | contig 10894 bp, 7 predicted proteins | sample PopdelMetagenome_8_FD_206183 | JGI IMG/M metagenome (GOLD analysis project Ga0325414, IMG submission 206183) | Populus deltoides microbial communities from Bellville, Georgia, United States - Leaf-PdKOR-R3 | ecosystem: Host-associated > Plants > Phyllosphere > Phylloplane/Leaf | place: USA...
TTTATTTATTTATTTATTTTCTTTCTCTTGGTTTTAATTTTTTATCCTTGAATTCCCACGCCACAATGGCCTTTGAGAAAGAGAAGCTTTAATTCAAATCCCAATTTGGGCCGCACTCTTTTGTGAATTTCTAGACCTTTCCCTTTTGTCTGTTCTTGCGATATTGAGAGTTGAGACGGATACTGTGTTTCCAATCTCTTGACGTTAGAACAGTTGTTTGGCTTATGATCATGCGTAATTGACACGATGATCATATCGTCAGCATCAACTAGCTTGGCTTTGGGGTGTGTATTATTGAGATGCGTGTAAATTTTCCCAACAATAAAATCAGTTTTGCTGATGCTGTCCTAACAATCTTCCCTCTGGGAGCTCTAGCCCACACACACACACACACACACTCGCATCATGTAAGTTCAGGCCCGGTAAATGTCCGAGTTAAAAAGAGGTTTGTAGGCTGCATTTTCAGTCCGCAAGAGAGGGATATTTTTACCTAGTCCTGTTTGTTTGCGTTAGAATAGTTTCTTTTTAGAGAATAGTTTTATTTTGAAGAGAATTATTGAAAAGTAAATTATGTTTTAATATTTAATACTGTCATAAAAATAAATTAAAAAATATTTTTTAATGTTTAGCTAAGTCATGAAAAATAAACTAAAATATAATTTTTTAATTTTTTTAAGTTTATTAAAAGAATGATGACCAAAACTTACAGATAAAAAAAGCTAGAGGATTTAATTAAAAAATAATTTCACAAATAATTTTAAATAAATTAAATTAAAATAATAAAAACCAAATATAATTGATAAAAAGGTTGAAAGATAATGAAATTAAAAATATATAATTTCATAAATTATTTCAAATATAAATAAATAGCAGTCAAAAGAATAAGAACTAAATATGATTAATAATTTTTTTCAATTAAAAAAAAATAAGAAAAAAGTAAATAATAATAAAAAAATAAAAAAACAAAGTTTATATAAAAATCAAATTCCAAGTAGCCAACAAAAATATATAGTGGAATTGAATAAAACAAGTATTTAAAACAAAGTATATATAGCAATTAAAAGATTCGAGACCAAATTTGATATAATCAACAAATAACAAGATATTTCTGAAATTTTCAAAACTTCTAAAAAATATTTTCCTCAAATGAAAAAAAAACACTTTTCTATTTTAATTTTTTTAATTAATTTTCATAATGCTAAACAAATACATAAAAATTTTAAAATAATTTTTAAAAAACTATTTTCTATTAAACAAACAAAATCTTACAATCTACATTGTCTTATTGTACTTGCATTCGTAGTGGTGGCTATTGGTGTCTACCAAGAGTTTTATACTTAGATGCTCTATTCCTAGCATTTGGTTAGTAGATTATAAATTATCCCGTTTAGTTTTGTTAATTAAATTAGATAATACTTCTAGTTTAAAAAATTAATTAATTAAAATTTTAACTAATTTCAATCATGCTTAAATTAATATTATTTTACTCCAAGGATTTTTTTTTCATTAATCGTTTCATATATTTACTTTTTTTTTTCCTTTTAAAAAACAAAACATGAATTGAATGAACAAGGTTAGTTAATTAGTTTTTAAAACTTAAAAAACTATCTAACCAGTTTTTCAAAACTAGATATACTGATTTATAATCCACTTGCATTTTTTTTAAATGATGTAAAAAAAACAATGAAGTTAAGCCCTCAATCTTCAATATAGTGTTTAAATTATTTCTTATATTAAAAGAACATAGGTTAAAACCTTGCTAACAATGAAAGAGTTATGAACAATGAATAAGCTATCCTTTTTTTATTATTAATTTTTTTTTATAGATTTTATCATCTAATTTTTTTTGATTTTTTTCCAGGTTTGGGCCGAATCCAAATCAATTATAAACAATAAAAATATTTTTACTGTTCATGTCAAGAGCATAAAATAAATTAATTCACTGTTCACAACCAACATAAAAAGACATTAACCATTTTAAACACAAATTATATTGGATTTTACAAATAGTAAATTATGTTTTATATTTTATCAATTTTTTTTTATTTTATGATTTGCTTTAAAAAAAAAACACCGACATCTTGTTTACATAGCTGGATGTGTTTTAAGAAATTTTTGTTTTATTTAAAATTAATTTTTTAATATTTTTTAAACATTTTAATATGAGATGATATAAAAAAGTAATTTTTTTAAAATAAAAAAATATTATTTTAAAAATCACTATAAAAGACCACTATTACCACCATTTCAAACTCTATCTTAGAGCGTAACTTTTCATAAAACATCCAAGTATCCAACTGATAATAGGAAACGGAAGGAAACCGAGGCAAGATTCTGATTGGATCGTGGAATTTCCTTGGTGGAATATCATTTTTCCTCCACAGCTCATTTCTGTTTTGGGGCAATACATCAAATCACTGGTATGTGATTTTTCTGATTGAATCTCTTTGAATTTTCTTTCTTTGAATCTGTGAATCTGAGGATACTAATCAAGTAATATTTTGAAATCGGAATCTCTTTGTTTTTCTTTCCAGGGCTAAAGAACGAGATAATGGTTGAGGAAAGTACACGGCGTTTACCTATTGGATGCTTGGTGTTTGTGTAATTGCTAACAATGATAATTATAAGAAGAAGAAGAAGAATAAGAAGAGCCACAGTGATGACACTGCCGAGCCTGAAGAAGAAGACTTCGGCGAAGAATTCAAAATTTGAAGCCAAGAGGAGGAAAGGAAACCAAGATACAGATAATAAAGAGTTGAATGATGATACTGACAGTGTCATAAACAAGAAAACGAGCAATCGGTTTAAGAGAAAGCGAAAAGCAAAAAGTAAGGCAGAGTAGGAGCTGTCTAATGAAGATTTAGTCAGAATTGCCGAAGAGGTGAGGTGATTCATTTACTGCTGAAGATGGATGTAATGCAATGTGGCATGCCATGTTTTACAAATTAAAGAATTGTTGAAGAATTTCATTTAAAACGGAAGCCATTCTGATGATGGATAGCATGATTGTTCATGCCAACAGAGACTTGTGAGCTTGAATTGCCATTTCATCATATTTAATCACAATTAAGAAACAGAATTGTCGTTAAAGATACATTCTTTTCTCGGCTTAAGCGGTGTGTTTGGTGATTGATACACTCTTTTCTCGGCTTAAGCGGTGTGTTTGGTGATTGATCCCAGGGTAGGTACGAAGATTCTTACAAAGTAATTTCTGTTTTTATTTATTTTTAATATTCTTGAGTGAAAAGATCTCAAGACGGTATGATCTATATGCAGTATGTCAAAGTTGATGAGGATTCAAGGAAAAAGCATACATCAAGTAGAGAACGTAAATTACAAAGACAACTTACAACAGCAACTTCCTCTAAGCATGATTTAGAAGAGTCTCTCGTTGTTCCTGATGACGAACATTCATCAGCTAGCTGTGAAACACTGCTTCTTATAGTTCAACTCTGAATTTAGTAAGTGAACAAAATCTCATTTCCACAAGTAGGACAGGGGATACTGCACATGACATGTTGGATCTGTTTTTGGGCCCCTTGCTTAAGAAGCTGATGGAAGAGGACAGAATTTGTAACAAAGGATATGGATTTTTTTGCATATGAGCGGAAAAAGAAAAGTCAAGAATGATGTTGGAGGAGGAATGGCGCCCCCGATGAAGAAGAGCATTCTCAAAGACAAGGTTACCTTGTTGCTTGACTGAATGAAAGATCCAAATTTCTTAACGGGGAGTCATCAATTATCCGGAAGCCAAAATATTGAGATGCTACTGTGATACTCTCAATTTGTTTCCATCAAGCAAGCAATCTATGGAAACTTCCATCACCTCTTCACTACAGATGATATTTCCCCAGGTTTGTTTTTCTGCTGGCATTTTTTTTATTCAGTAGTCTGAATGTTTACATGAAAAATGGTAGAAATTACTGAAGAATGCGTATAACAGTCCTGTCTGTATTTTGTGAATTATCATTATAAAAGGATTGTATTTCTACTAGAGCTGGTACTTGGTTATTGACTTGTTATGAAGTTTTCTGTCTTCAACTGTAGAATTGACTTCTTTTTTCAGCTAGACCACAGCTTTGTTCAAACATACCAATATGATTTGGCAGTGGTAACTTGCATTTATGCCACCATCTTAGGAATCCCAAAGCCTTTGAATGCTCAATGAAGTTATTGTCTAATTTATATTGTTTTTTGATCTGTCAGGATGTGTTATGATTCTGATTAAATGTGGTATTACTATCTTGTAATCCAAATATTCCTTCTCAAGCCTGTAAAAGAACATTGGATGAAGATTGTCTAGAAATATTCACCACAATAACATTCCTGGGAATACGAGATTCCATGAAAAACACAGGGTTGCTTGCAATCTTAAATTCCAGGCTTGTTGCATGGCAAGATAGCTGAAAAATAATGCATGAATGTCAAGTTGATTAGTATAGGATTAGCCTACAATCATTTACTTTGGTGGCAATCTTATCTGGACCTCATTCATGCACACACACACTTCTATCCATGTCATCAGGACCTTGACATGTAGGTCTCAAACTATATATTTTAATCAGTGAAGCTTTTACTAGGGCATTTGGGGCCCTGGAGGAACAATGAGAGATGGTGCCTGCACAAGGGATCTCAGATGGATGGTGAATTGTCTGATTTTAGAGGTAAATTATTAATATACTATTAATGTAACTGGCCATGATCTTTTCTTTTGCGATTATTTATGTTGCTTGATTGGCTCTTTATTGGATGTAAGAACAACTTCTTGATTTTCACTGCAGTCTGGTATGAACCTGTGAGGAGGTAATTCTTTAGATGGTCACCGTACTGAATTGATTTCTTCTTCCCTCGTTAAGGTTAGACAACAAAGCTTGCCTCTTAATCCTATTCAGATCTGCCTCCTTTTCTTTTAGAAAACAATCTCTAAAAGGATAATTCAACAATTTTTTGCTGCTATAATCAGCACCTTTGAAACAAAGTGATGGCCTGAGTCTGAGAAGAGTAAAAGTGGGATTGTACTCCTGAGATGAAGCATATTTGTAGGATTGTTTTGAGGGCTATAGGCAGTTTGGATTTGAGTGCACTCTAAATGATTGGTTGTTGATAAAGCTCAGGGACAAGGTTTTCACTTTTCAGAGGTTCTATTCATCACAAAAGTTGTGAACGGCACCTAGTTGTAGTTCGATCATTGTCACCTAAAAGGCTATGATTAATTTAGGCCTTAGCAGTACATAAATAATAATGGAGAATTGGTCATGATTCAAGGACAAGCATGGAGAATTGGTTTTTGCCTGCTGCTGAGAGAGAAAAGGTGTAGTGGCTTCTTGTGAAGTTAAAGCCACGACGTTCTATATAAGTCATACATGAAAAGCTTTGAAAGAGCATTATTGTTAGTTAACAGGTGCAAATCAGAGTCGTTTGAAAACGCCATATGAAGATGCTCAATTTTAGATTGGCAGAGCCTGAAACTAATTTTTTAGGTAAAAGTTTCCCATTCTGAAACAAAGTGCAATATGGAAGCATGGTCAGGACAATGCTAGTACGAGCACAGCTGTTACTACTGATGCATATGGGAATGTGGTTCTTGTTTTCAGATAGGTTGTATCTGTGGTTTGAAACACTAGTGATTTCCACTTTAGACATGGTTGTTTGCAGCTAGAAAGTGTTCTAGTCAAAATCATTGGAGGCGTCCCTTTCTTGAATTTTCCCCACTGCAGACCCAATTTTCCACTTTAATGATGGTGTTTGTTTAACTTGAAATGGTAACCTCACGCCTAAATATTCCTTATTGCATATGCGATCTTGGCAATCTCAATTTCAGTTGTCCAAGCCTCCACGGCTCTACCACTACCACAACAGTACTCCTAGATTTTCTTTCATAATCTAAGCCTTGGAGCACACAGGAAAAATGATATAAAATAGGAAAAAGAAAAGGAAACACGATATTTTTCTATTCTACATATGCAGCCATATATATAGATTCGTAAGGTAGCTAGTACAAATTGGTACAATCTTAACTAGGAGAGAGCAAACCTCTAGGGGAGGCTCGTCAATCCAAGCAATAAAATCACTTATAAGAGTGGGCCGTTGATGGGCCACTTGGTTACAAGATCTGTAACCATTTATTGAACTATTTCTGGAATGGTCTCCTCGGGTCTGCGCCTCTGCTTAACAAACTGAAGAATAAACTCAAGGGCTTAACTACATCCATGCACAAACTAGCGGAATCAGACTCGACTTCAACATGCATAATACATATACATACATGTTACATATAGATATATATTTCTCCTTTTCTTGTTTGAGTCAATGACGAGTCAATATGAACATGTGTGACAATTGGTGGACTTCGGTCTTTTTGATCAAACTGCCTTGGTTTAGTTCTTTCCTGCCTCTCTATTCAGCTGCTTCGAATTCTGTGTTTTGATACCTAAATGCTGAACATCTTTTTTATCGACGACATGTGTTAAAGTAGAAATCTTGGAAGGCCTATCTTACGGCCCGTTCTTTTGACGTCTTCTTGGACTTGGCTCCTATACTCTCCGAAAGTGAATTCTCTGTATATAGAAGGCTCCATGCAGCTGCCTATCAATGAGTCATAAGAGGGGCACAGAAAGTAGGCGATTGAATATCTCTCCATTTTTCCATTAGCCACGACTTTATGCTCCACGCTCTTGTAGACATCATTGCTCCATGCCTGATATTCGCATTTACAGTAGACAAATTAACGATCATATACAACATCAGATGCTAACTTTATAATATTCTAGGAATTCAAATTCAATAACTAGGTTGGCTTAGGCAAGTCGGACAAAAATTAAATGTCAAAATACGATGTACTAGGCTGGTAGCACAAGGGTTGGGCTGATGTACAATTATAATAACAATCATCAGAATATTATCGTTGCTGTGACTCTTCGTGTCCGTGTCCACGAAGAAAAGAAGGCAATTCGGCATTTTTTAATTAGTTACAAGGGACACTTTGTCTAATCTTAGCTTCGAAATGCAGGCTAATGAGAACTGAATATAGAATTTGAATTTTACCTGGAAAAGATCTCCAATGTTGACGATAAGAGCATCTTGATTCGGATTTACAGCCACCCATTTGGAATCTTTCATAAGTTGCAGCCCTCCAACTTCATCTTGAGAAAGGATTGTTAGAAAATCGCTATCAGTGTGGGGCACTAGGCCAAAAATCTCTGAGGATATTGGGCAGGCTGGGTAGCGATTCAACCGAAGAAAGCAATTGATTTCTTGACAAATGTTTTCAAACACTCCTCTTGGGTGGCCTAGATTTTCTGCTAGGACCCCTGCCAGCACCCTTGCTAGCTTTGACATTGCTGCAGCAAATTCCATCATCACTTCCCTGTTGATACAAGTCATCAAATTAATTAGAAACTAGCTACCTACCAGATAATAACATAGGCATCTTAGAAGAAACGGTGATTTCAATGACTGTTTGGAAGGCTTTCTGAAGCTAATCAAGATACTTTATATTTTAATTGCCTGGTTACGTTGTGGGAGGTAACAAAACATGGGGACTGGAGCTTGGTGCTTGGGGTTGTACACTTGGGAAAATGAAGTTATTTTCCTGACCATGTAGGGAAAAGAGCGCATGAAACTCTTTTAGACTTGAGATTGAATTGAAACCAAACGTTAAAGTTTTGGTGACTGTCTATGAGAAAAAGATGACAGAGCTAGTCAAGGACGTAGGCTTTGCAAGTCAAGAGCTGTACTGTTGAAGTTTATTTCTAGAGGCAAACTGGTGGAGAGACCAAATTAGAACATAGCGAAAATAGAGTAGTACCTTAAAGAGCTAAACTCCCCATAGCAAGCTTGCTCAGAAACTCTTGAGAGAGGAATGTGGAAAGCTTCAGACCAAGAGAATTGCCTTGGACAAGTAGCTGTTGGGGTCCCCCATCTATAAGAGTTGTTCAAAACCCCACAAGTAGCCTTCTTATCAAAAGGTGTTTGAAACAACTCCACTTGTTCCCTCCTCATATTCCGAACTAGCTCGGGGCTTATACCGTGGTTCACTACTTGGAAGAATCCCCACTCCGACGAAGCTCTGCATATAGCCTCAGCACAAGCTAGCCGTTCCCTTTCAATGGTGCTATTTAGACAACTGAGGTCTATCAATGGGAGTTGGCAATATTCCTTCATGACAACAGCACCACTTGGGAGGTCATTGCATTCAAGTGCAGGAATTTGGGGTGGGAGGCGTGTAAGCTCTCCATAATGGTGTAGAAGAGGTGGGCTGGAATCAATCATCATTATTGGTTGGCTTGTAAGATCGTGCATGATGGGATTCAAAGGTGGCAAGTGCGTTTTATATAGAGAGTCCAAGGGGGAGGAATTGGCGAGGACAAGGAACACAAAGAGAAGAGAACAAGAGGAGAGCTCCTAAATCTTGACAGTTGTCACAAATAGAGGATTTCACTCTGGAATTGTCATAGAGAGGGAGAGACTGAGTCTTAACAAAGATACAGTAAAACTACGGTGGAAATGAGAAAGTTTAACAGCGAGGGACTAGGAAGTGACAAAATGAATGGAAACCAAACCTAACCTGTCTTCTTTCCTTCTTTTCTGGTTTTTTTTTTTGACTTTGTTGAAAAGTGCTTTATTTAATTGGTAGGGGCCTTTCCTGTAAGATTTTCCATGTTTTTGCCTTTCCAAATGACAACAAGGAGTTACTTTGGACTTTTCAAAAGTAAAAAAACAATTCTTCACATACATTTACCTTTTTTTTTTTTTTTCAAATCAAACAGTTGCACTGTTCATAAATTCAAGTCCATTAGTAAAAGAGGAAACTTGAGAAGTGTGTAGAAAAGTGTTTCCAATTAGTCATTTCCAATTAGGGGAGAAAACAAGCTTTTCAAATCTAGCTAATTATTTTTGCTCCAACAATTCGCAAAGTAGAAGAGGCAGCAGGCCATGAATTCGAAGCAAGTAGAAGAGAGAGCAGGTCTCTTGCATTGCTCATGCCTCAACTATTTAGCGATTGCCTGGCTCGTGGCTCATGGAGCATGGTGCGTGCACAGTAAGTCCTTAATGAGTTTCTCCCACACGTTTGTGTGTTTATTTGTTGATATATATATATATATATAAAAGAAGATGAAGAAAAAAAGGAGGACATCATCTTTTTAAACATTTTTTAGCCTCAGTTTCCCGTTTACCAGTTGAAATAGGACCAGAGCCGTGAATGGATCTAGCAAGTACTCAACTACCAAAAAAATTCTCTAGCCATGCTCCTCTCGTCACTTATTTTAAGATGAGGCATGGCAATCGAAAAATCAACTCAGACAATATATCCTTCAAAACACACCCACAAAACAATAAAAAAGAAGAAGAGCAAAGCAAGCAGATAAAAGTGATATCGCATCAAGACCATATTGATTTGATTGAATAGCTGCTGAACTCACAATTCCTTTTGCTAATTGGCTAAACCTTAAAGCTTTTGGCAGATAATATATTCCTCTCAGTCCTCACCCTCATTATTGCTAAACTATTCTATTGCACCCCATATAAAATATTTCAATGTGATCTTCCGCTTATGGTCTCCTTCATCACTTGGATTCAAATTTTAAATTAGATTATGTGGAGTTAAATTTTCAGAATCTCATGGTTTTGATATGAATGATAAGATACTCGTTTATCTCCTAGTTTTGATATGGATAATCCATTTTGGATAGAATTGAGATATGAACTTTAATGTCAATGGTGAAAAGCTTAATAAGAGAATATCACCAAAAACATAAAAAAAAAAATTAGTCTCCTTAATCATAGGAGTTCAAATTCTAGACCAAGTAAATTCCATAGCTATGACGTGAATGATCCACTTTAACAGGACTTTGAGAGATGAACTGTAATGTTAATAGCTAAAAGCTTGTAAGAGCATCCCAATATTTTCTTTTTTTAAAAAAATGGTGGCATGCATGCCTCATCATGTCTCTATTTCTTAAGTAAACTCCAAGAAGCAACAGAGGAGTGTCGCGGTATCAGGAAATTAAAAGAGATGATTATTAGAATCTTTCCACCTCTTTTTTCAACAAAATCAAAAGTGGTTAAAAAACAGCCACAAATGTTTCTTAAACTTCAAACGTCTTTTTAGTTATGTCTGATCACCGGGTCATGATAACGTCCCGCGGTGTCTTTTGATACAATCCGGGGAAAGGCAACCATACTCTTAAATCATCGCTATAACATTGCATTATGAAATTACCGAGTTGACCAGACATTTCTATTTGATTATTTGAAAAAAAAATTCAAATAAAAAAATATTTTTCTATCCTGATTTTGATTAATTTTTATTTACCAACAGAATATCATCTCATCATTCTCCTCAGCAGTCACTTCCCTCAACGGTCATTGATGGAAATTTTTTGTCAGTGACTGCAGAGGGAATTACAATTGGAAATGAAGGGATAAAAAAAATAACATATCATTATTATAGATGAAATTATTGAGAAAGTATGCCCATCGCTAATACCTGTCGGTGAATCTATCGGTAATATTTAAGTTATAACTTGACAAATGACCCCCTCTCCCTCTCTCCCCATTTCTTCTTATTCTTCCTTTCTATTTAGCAAAAAACAACACACAACACCCTCTTATTTTTTCACAAATCAGGCTACTATCATCACAAACCCGGGCATTTTAACACTCAATCTGTTAGCATTCTTGTTCTGGTTAAGTTTTTTTTTTTTTAAGATTCATCACATCAAGTAAATAAAACTACCTTTTTTTTTTTGTTGAAACTCATTTTTAAAATGTTATTTTTTTGGCATTTTGATGTAGTATATGTAGTTTGTTTGTGTGTTTACTTGTTTTATAGCTTTTTCCCATAGAGATTTGTTGTATGAATGTATGGTTTGTACATGTTAAAAGTTTGTTT
>Ga0325414_1008475_pt1 | contig 10894 bp, 3 predicted proteins | sample PopdelMetagenome_8_FD_206183 | JGI IMG/M metagenome (GOLD analysis project Ga0325414, IMG submission 206183) | Populus deltoides microbial communities from Bellville, Georgia, United States - Leaf-PdKOR-R3 | ecosystem: Host-associated > Plants > Phyllosphere > Phylloplane/Leaf | place: USA...
GCATACGGGGCATCCCACTTCAGGGCTCTTTTTTCTCGATTTTAATTTTTGTTAAAACTTTTCTTCATTCCTCAAAAAATTCAAGAAATTTTATGGTGTTTAAATTATAATTAATGATATACTATTAGTTATACAATAAAACTTATTTTATAAAAATAAATAAATACAAGTAGAAAAAAATATTAAATAAATATATTTTTAATACTTTTAATGAATCATGAATTTTATTCTTTTTATCACTTGTATCGGTTTTTTTCTTTAAAGTGGATTATATTAAATAACTAATAGGATGCTATTAGTTACAACTTGAGTGCCATAAAAGTTTTTTAAAATATTCACATAATTGATCTTTATTTCTTCTTTAATCTTCATGAACTAAAGTGAGAAATTCAAAAAATTAATCTATATAATAGAAATTTCACAATACCAATATAATAGAAATGATTAAGAATATAGTGTGATGACTTTGCTTCAGATTTATTAGAGTTTTGATAAAAATGAGATGTAGCAGCTACAAACAATGTTTTTTATGATGCAAAACTCTTAAATCATTATCAATATCAATTAATTAATATTTTTTTATAGTGATGAAGGAAAAAAAAACCCATATGGGAATTGAGCTTTTTTAAGCTACAATCTTGAATTTGTCTGTGAGCTTTTTTACAAAACAAGTTCAGAGTAGTTATTTTTGTTTCTAAAAATTATTGGATTGTTATTTATAGTTCTAGGAGTTGGTGGTGGTTCATAGGATTGCTGAATTGTTAATAATAGTTCATGAAATTGTTGGGAAGTTGATGGTCACGTATAACCAGGCTTTTAATAGTTGTGATTGAGGTATTTATAGACTAAGTCCTTGAACTTATTTCTTGGAGAAGGAAAATATTTCCTAGAAATTTAGGTCATTTATGTTTCTATGCTACCTATTATAGAGATATTAGTGATGTTATTGGCCATAATGTTTTGCTATTCCATTGGTGGAGATGTTTGTGGCAAGTTATTGGTTACCTACTCTGTATAGAAATGGTTTGTGTGTATAGAAAAAAATTTTATGTATGGAAATTTTATGTGTGCAACTATCAGAGAATCCAAAAAAAAAAACACATAGAGATGTGTGTAGGATAGTAGTGGACAACTCATGGCCTGAAATACCAAGATTATAATCCTTCTGGGAGAACCAACCATGATTTTTAGTTGTTTGGGCCATGCCCAAATGACTAGCTTAGGTGGTGCATGCCATGCACACGTTACCTATAATTTGAAGAAAAAAAATATGTTCTATCATTCCCCCTCTAATATTTGAATTGTGAGAAATTTTAGAGATTTTCATCAAGTTTTCATTCAGCTGAGGTCATAGTTAGAGAATATTTTTCATAAGTAAAGAATACTCGACAACCGTGGCAAAACATTATGGATAGAGACATTTGCATGGGGTCTTTATCATAAACATGGAAATTTTCATGTGAGTCATTAGAGACTTTTATGGATATTGTCATGTAGACTTTTTATAGGAGATATAGAGATTTTCATGGAGATAATTTTGTTAGAGACATGGAGATTTCCACAAAGACTTTTATTGGGGTTATGGATATTTTTCATCGGGGATTATAGAGAAAACTATTACTTTATTAAAAAGTTCAAAATATTTTTCGAAACAAGTGGAGATACAATTTCAAAGATCCTCTGATTTTAGGTATCCCATCAAATCAACAGATTTTTTTTCTTTTCTTACTCTGACTTTGTTTTTATTTTCAATAACTATTAAAGGAAACCTCTGGTAATTAGTCTTTTTATCTTATTTTTTGGGACATGTCATCTCTTAGTGTCATGTCCATGGTTATAATGAAAAAGACAAAACTTATTAGAGTTTCTTGTATTCATGCTATTTTTTATAAAAGAAGGATAATGCACAAATTCTTTCCCTTTGATAACAGCTAGCACCTCAGCATAAGTAGTGGTCAAATATGTGGTTAGGAGCTCATGAAAAGTCAAGCAATCATGGATGTGTCTCTTAGTGTTTTTTCTTGAATGTCTTGGTTAGGGGAATGATGACATCAAATAGATTATTTTTTCTATGGATGCTTGTTTCTTCCACTTTGATATTGTTTTCATTACATGTTTCATGCTGAGAGGATTTTATCAGGAAAAGTATACAATCTTTCTTTAAAAAGAAATAGTTGTAGACTCTATTAATCAGAGCTTTAGTGGTAATAGGTTTAAGTAGTCTATTCAAGTTGAGAATTTCCTCATTCAATCTTTGAAGATATGTCCTAGTGCTCTCATCTTCTCGTTGCATGATGGCAAAGATCTTAGTGAGAAGATTTTTAGCTATGATGTTTGTACTGAAGTGCAAAATAAGTTTGGCACTTTGATCATAAAAGTTTATGATGGAACCAAGCTTTAGGCTCTGGTACCATGAATAAGAAGATATACGAAGCATTGTTGGAATTACATTGCACATGACATCTTTGTTTTCTATAAAAAGCTATAGGATGCTTCTCACATTTTATATATGCTCTATAAGGTTTGTGAGTCCATTGTGATTGTCTAGGCTAGCCTTTTTAAAGATGCAATCTTTAAAGAGATGAGTGTGTAGTATTTTGTGATGAAGTGAAAATTTTTCTACTTGACGGGGATTGTGCTTGTTCTCAGGAACTTGTAAAATTGTTGATGTAGTCTCATATTTTGATTTTTTTTAAATGATTATGTGAGTTAGATTCAGATGGAGATAGATAGATTTTTATTTAGAGCATCTAGTATATGAACATTTCTAATGGTAGGGTAATTACTTCCAAGTGTATGACTACAAGTTTCTTCATACCTACTTGCTTGTATTTGATTCTGCTATGTCTCTTTAGGGAATTAGAGTTGTCTCTTTGCATTTTAGGGAATTGCCTTATATTGAGAAGATTCCCAAGAAATTTTCTAAAGATGAAAATAGAAGTGTCAAAACATCAATTGATATAAATGTATATATGACCAAGAGTAAAGGTAAAGGTAAAGGAATAAACTAATTGGAATATCCTCGAATAATTGGAAGCCATTAGTGTGTTATGAACTGCATAAAACCTGATATTGCTAACTCAATTAGTAAACTGAGTAGATTTATAAGTAATTCAAGTATGTATATGAAGAAGGCAAAAAAATAAAAAGTACTCGAGTATTTGAGGTACACCTTACACTATGGACTACATTATATAGGTTACTTAGTAGTACTAGAAAGGTATAATGGTTCTAATTGGATATCTAACACTAATGATTCAAAATATACAAGTGAATATGTCTTCACATTAGGGCCATGTTTGTTTCCTGGAATTCACTTTCCGGGAAACCACTTTCCAAACTTTCTTGTGTTTGTTTGCCATTAGGAAAGTTGGTCAACGGAAAACACTTTCCGGTCAACAGAAAATACTTTCCAGTCAACGAAAACACTTTCTGGTCAATGAAAAACACTTTCCAGTCAAAAAAAATTGGTTTGGTTTCCAGGAAAGTGTTTTTCCTTTTGGTTGTGTTTGTTTTTTGGAAAGTGATTTCCGGAAAACCACTTTCCAAACTTTCTTATATTTGTTTGCCATTAGAAAAGTTGGTCAACAGAAAACACTTTCCAGTTAAAGAAAAATTTGGCTTGGTTTTCAGGAAAGTGTTTTCTTGAAAAATTTGGGCGGAAAACACTTTCCGGAAGTTGTGAAAAATTTAGAAATGTTATTATTTGCTGATTATATCAAATCTGATCCTCAAACTTTTGATTACTATATATAATTTGTTTTGAATATTTATTTTTCAATTCCATCTCTTAAAATTTAATTTTTATATTAATTTTGGTCCTTTATTTTTATAATTACTATTTGCTTTTTCCTTATCATTTTTTTATTTAAATTTTTTATCTATCAAATTTGGTCCTCATTCTTTTGATTGTTACTTGTTTTATTTGAAATAATTTATGAAATGTTAATTATTATTATTTTAATTTCTTTACCTTTCATTTTTTTTGATTTTTTGATTTGATTTCTATTATTTTGATTATTATTTATTTTATTTGAGATAATTTATGAAATTATATTTTTTTCAATTTCATTCTCATTCAACTTTTTAATTTGTAAGATTTGTTCCTTATTATTTTAATAAACTTGAGAAAAATAAAACATTAATAAGTTATTTTCCAGGTCATTTTTCATGACATAACCAAACACTGAAAAGTATTTTCCAACTTATTTTCCATTACACTACCAAACATCGGAAAATACTTTCCCGGAATTCACTTTCCTCGAAATTCACTTTCCAAAAGGAAACTATTTTCCTGCAAACAAACGGGGCCTAGGTAGAGTAGTTGTGTCATGGAAATCCTCCAAACAAATGTGTATCGCTAGGTCCATAATGGAATTAGAGTTTATTGCTATTGATAAAGTTAGAAAGAAAGTCGAATAGATTTAGAATTTTTTATAAGATATTCCATGTTGGCCAAAACCAGTGTCAACTATTTGTGTCTATTGTGACAGTTAGTCAACAATTGAAAAGGCACAAAGTACTATGTATAATGGAAGTCTATACATATACATTATAGACATAATATCGTTAAATACTTACTCTCAAATAGAATTATTTCCATTAACTACGTAAAGTTAAAGGAAAATATTACGAATCCGCTAACCAAAGGTTTATCAAAAGAGCTTTTGTGTAATTCATCGAGGGGAATGGACTTAAAGCCTTTAAAAGATGAAAGAGTGTAGTGATGGTAACAATACCTATTTGATTAGAGATTCTAAGATCTAAGTTTAAATGGAAAATTAAGTCATATAACATTCTTGGCAAGGTTGTTAAAATCACGATTTTGACACGGCATGGAAAATACAAAATAAACTCGGATTGTAAAAACGGATCGTAAAATCGTAAGGAATTTTAAAATACATTAAAAAAACACATGCTTCAAATAAAAATTCATACATAGTTCAAGCACCTTAAAATACATGCTTCAAATAAAATTTTATAATTGTAATTAAATTTTTGTTAAAAAAAGTAACAAATTTTTTTGTTGAATTCAATAATGCCAAGAGATTACTTAAAATAAAACAGCGTCCCAAATAAACCAGGATATTTCTCAGACATAGCACATTTATATGATGAAAAAACAATTAACATTAACTTTAACAAAAAAAAAAAACTAAAAGGGGCTCAGGATTATACTGTAGACTGAGAGCTATTACTATGGATTCAAAAGGTGATTTCATTTTAGATCTCTTAATTTCTTGTTTTGCTTTTCATTATGGATTCATCTTCTCTTTTGCAACATCTCTTCTTTCTTTTCTTTTCTTTTTTTTTACTTTTTTCACCTCAAACCACGTTTTTCATTCTTTCTCCTACTTTTTGTATACTAGATCAATAGATGAGAGTGGATAAACCAAATCAACAATCCATACCGGATCTCGACGCTAATCCAAATTATGACCAAAAGCATCATGAAAGGAGAGATTCCTACAACATGGAAGCCAGACTTTTGAAACCAACTGAGGAGGGGGTTAACTACTGTAGCCAGACTTTTCACCAAGCACCAGTGAAAAGGGCCTTGCAAATCTTTTAACTACTGTAGTCATGTATTTTCCCTGGTGCTCTGCAAAAGGTGAAAAACGAAGTAAGAAATAATTAACAGTGTGCACTCTAGATCATGATGCTTTTTGCAAGAGGTGAAAAAATATAAACAAAATAACTTACCTGGTGGAGACTTGAGAGACGCCGGTCACATCACTGTTGGTGCTCCGGTCATGCTGGTCACTTCCCTGGTGCTCGGCAAGAGGTGATAAACGGTGGCTGGTTTTCTAGACACCGTTGATGATGGAAAAACAAAAAAGAAGAGGGTTGTTGGAGCCTGGTGGTGGTTAATTGTTCGAACTTGGAAGGCTGAGAGAAAGAGACTAAGGTTTAGAAATTTAGGGATTTCAATTTTGTTTTGTGTGTGTGGGAGTGGGACAGTGGGAGGGAAAGTGAAAGTAGTAAAGAATGACAGAACGTGATTTTGCTTTTGTTCAGTAATAGCAATAGGTCAATAGTCGCTGGACACCTGGAGCAATAGGCCAACAATAATGACATTTTATATTCTATGATAAAATCGTTCAATCGGCAGTGAAATCGTGATTTTACACGATTTCACCCGATTTTAACGATTTTACCCGATTTTAATTTGATTTTATCTATTTTCGAGTTTTATGAACGATTTAGCACGTAAAGCCTCCATTGACTCATAAAATCGTACGATTTTATGAGTTGAATCACAATTTTAACAACCTTGATTCTTTGTAACACTATAAAATTATTATTTCTTGATTATTCATATGATTAAATAAGTGCTAGCAATAGCATGATAAAAGGGTGAGGTGAGCTTTTAATGATTTTCATATATTGGTGCTCCAACTTGAGTATAACATAATAATATAATGAAAGATCACTTATATGAGCGAGAAATATTTTTGCTTCTTTAAGAATTTTGATAAAGGCTGAATTCTATGAAGCACTCATGAATCCAAGAGTTGTTTCGGGCCAAAATGAACACAAATGTGAGAACTAAAGGAAATCTCTAGGTACAGAATTATGTGAGTATTATTGTCTTGGTTTATATAAAAATGTTAAATAGCTCAAGACATCACGTTTACTATTTAACCAAGTAAATCCGATGATATTTCTCTAAGTTCAAAGTAAAAAACTATCTATTCTAATGTAGTAATCTACCAAATCCCTATTTATCAACAAATCTTTGAGTCACCTTTAAACTAGTTATACAATTTTCATTTATACGAGGGATTGTTGAAATTTTGTTTTAATTAAAAACAATTATGAATGAATGAAAAATTCATCTTTAAGAACTCTTGATTTTTATATATTTAATTCTTGATTTATAATGGCTAATTAAAAGTTGATAATGAAAGAAATTAATGCGTATTAATTTTTCAACCTTTTAGCTTCCAAAATTCACTATAAAAAAAGGGTTAAGGAAGAGTTTTAAACTTGAATTTTTCAGAATTTACACACTTTTCCTCATCTCATTTTTAGTGTTTTTTTTATGCTTTGATTTTCCTTTTAAGTCTAGAGTTTAAGTTCATCTTATTGAGAGATATTTAAGTTACATAATCTTTGATTCAAAGACCTTGTTTAGAAGTACATCTAAATCAATGTGATGTTGTTGGAATCTTAATTATTGAGAGATATTTAATTTTTTTTATTCGGTATTTAGATAGATAAATAGCATATGAAACCTTTTCCAAAATTGTATAGTAAAACAAATGCAATTCTAAAATTGTTGTATGATTAAGAAACGTTGATTGTTTATTTATTAATGCATTTAAATTTTAATCACTACTATATATTATTATATATTAGAAGATTAACATATAGATTGGATCTCTTTTACCATATCCACTTGAAAAAATAGAAAATATGAGAAAATCTTTACTAAAAGACTTTCAATTACAATTTATTAGCACGAGTTTCTTATAAATTATTTTCAGTTAAACCAGTTGAAAGCTCATGCCATTAACTTCAATTATACTCTATATATTTTAAGAAATTATATTATTTTTTTATTTTAGTTTTAAGATGGCAATCTTTTTAATTTCATTTCAATCAATAAATAAATTAAACATTAATATAATATACCATAAAAATCATATTAAGCATGAGTTAAGCATTTCTAATGGGTATGCGATCTAGTTTAAACCCAATGTTTAAAAATATAAATAAATATAATTATAATAACTACGATAATATTATTAATAATATCAGCAGCACTAAGCCATTTTCCAAGTAATTGGTTATATATATATATATATATATATATATATATATACACACAATCAAGAGTGTTGTATTCTTGTACCACAGGGCACACGCACAAATATTTGATTATCTTATACCATTACTACCGCCCTAATATAATTGTTCTTCCACTTAGCAGCAGTTTAAAATTACGTTAACGAATGCAGCTTCTTGAAAATTAAAATTATTTTTGTTTAAAATTAAATTTTTTATATTTTTAAATTGATTTAATATACTAATATTAAAAATAATTTTTAATAAATAAAAGTGAAAAGTATTTTAAAAAATAATTAATACGACACTCACAAACATCCTCTTAAAAATAATTAGATCTCGTTTATTTTTATATTTCAAAAACGCTTTTAAAAAAATTTAAAATATTTTTATTTTTTTCCTTACTTCAAATTAATTATATTTTGTGTTTTTAGATCATTTTGATGTGGTTATGTGAAAAATAATTTTTTTAAAAACATATTATTCCAATGCATTTCTAAACGAAACACTTTAAAAAACAATTATTATCACGCTTTCAAGCAGTGTTTTTAAACTCGGTCCGGTGGTCGATTCGGTCCAAGACTCGGGTCACGGGTTTCAGTAAAAAATAAAAAAATAGTCAACAGATTGTAGCCAAGTTTTTAACCGAGTTTTACCAGGTCACCGAATTTTTAACTATCCTTATTTTTTTTATAAACCGAACCCAATTCTAGTCCTGGCTTAGCTAGGTGCTGGATGGATCCGTGCGGGCAAGCTAGATTTTAAAACTATACTTTCAATTACTCTATGAAAAAAAAAGAAAAAAAGAAGAAGAGCAGAAAATAAGTGGGGGTAGAAACGGTAGAATAATAGAAACGGTAGAATAAACGGAGGAGCATCCCACACCAAAGTCGTGGTCATAAAATAAGTGCCTTGTAGACATGGACAAAGCAAAACGTGGATTCCCCTTGAAAGCAAAATTAACGTCCTCTCCTTTTTGTGATCGGAGAGAGGCAAAGCAAACGCCTGGCAAGATTCATGTGGAACAGGTCAAATGAAGCCGACCCCTCACACGTTGCAACATTGCATGCCACTAACAAATATTCTATAGTGTATTATTTATTTATTTATTTATCCTCGGCAGCCACAACCACCGCACATGGCTGCCTCTCTTTCTTGCTTTCCGAATAATTTTAATTTTATAGGTAACATCAGTGCGGTGAGACATAAACAGCGTGGAAATATCAAGGGTTATTTGACTTGGACTCGTGGATAGGCTCTGAAAGGTTCACACAGAATGCCTCCTCACCTTTGCTGAATCTGACTTCGCCGCTGGATGCTAATTAATATTCTGAACTATATACCAAAAATAAATAACCCCTGCCGCCATTCAATTGTTATTTTCACCTCCAGGTTTTATATATATATATATATATATATATATATATATATATATATAAAACCTCCCTCTCCTTCACCTCGTTCTCTTCTCATCTTCCCCACCAAAAACCATCGGGTTTTGATGTTAAAACAGCCACCACATTGGCTGCCATCCATGACTGAACTCCACAGGCCAGCCACCATCCTCCTCAGATGTTGTAAGGGTCGTTGGAAAAACCAAAGCCAATTTGTCTTTTCTCTTGGATTTCTTAAATTTGAAGATTTTTTTATATTAATTTAATTAATTAAAATAAAGATGATTTGTTTGGTTATGAAGATTTTAATATTATATTAAAAAATTAAATCAATACAAAAAATTTAATGTATTAAATAAGATTCGAGAATACTCTAAATAAGCACGAGTTTTCCAAGTCACAATCTCCCTCGCTAGAAGGTTGTGACTTTAGTGATAGGTTGACGAGATCGTGAGCTACACGATACGCTTCTCACGCGCTACATGAGTCATTGGAGTAGTCATCAGCGATGAGGAACGGAAGCACGTTGAGGAGTTGATCTTATTCGTTTGTTTCATATTAATCTTCAAAAATGTCTTTAGCCTATTTTGGATTTTATTTTTTTTTCCTTTTCACACAATTTCATTTCAAATGACTTTTAATATGATGTGAATTATTTCTCAATTTGTTGCGTTTAAGTTCAAAATTCCACGTGTGGATTTTTCAAAATGTTTTCTTTAATTCAACGTGCTTCATTAATTCCACTCCATATGTGTGGATTTTTCAAAATAATTTTCAATTCAATACAGATTATCTCTCCATTCGTTGCATTTAGAGTTTTCATATATTTTTAAAATAATGTGATTTATTTCACTCGACATTATGTGTAGATTTCTTTTTCAGATGATTTTTAATCTGATAAATTTTAATTTCATTGTAGATTATTTCTCACTGTTCATTAATTTTCTTCATGACTAAACCAGTGTGGTTTATCTCCACTAGTTCTGTGTGGGGTTTTTAGATTGTGTTTATTTTTAAAATAGCTTTTATAGTTATAGTTTTAAAAAATTAAGTTTAAAAAAAATGTGGTTGGTTAGATTTAGATACGTGTTTGGTAAAAATTATGGTTAAGGTTTATGTTTAGCAAAAAACATGTATAAACAAAACTCAGTTAAAAAGACACGTAAAAACTGCTTTTCAAAAATTACATTTCAAACTCAATTTTTAGTGAGTCCCGCAGTATAAAACACAATTTGTTTTGTTATCAAATACCTTACCGTATTTGTTGTACCGCAAATACAAAAGCAATTGCAAAACAAACGCAGCCTTTGGATAATCTCAGCCTGCTATGAGTTTATTTTCAAAATTAATTTTCAATTTTCTAGCTTCTCTTTTATTCTTTTCCAAAACCAATCCAACGTACCTTGTTTTAAGGTGACTTCCACATCTAATATTGATGTTGTGGACATATTTTTATATAATAGCGTTGTGTTTTATTTCAACTATGTAACATTTTTCAGGTTTGATTTCATTGTATGCCATGTTTTATATTCAAAATATAAAAATATTGTCTTTGGTTCTTTGCGTGTTGCATGTGTGTGTATTATTTGTGACTTATTTCCATCTCGTTCAGTACATTGTTGTGTTTTAATATATATATATATATATATATATATATATATATATATATATATATTAAAAAATATTATAATATAGTCACATATAGTTGT
>Ga0325414_1008482_pt1 | contig 10891 bp, 7 predicted proteins | sample PopdelMetagenome_8_FD_206183 | JGI IMG/M metagenome (GOLD analysis project Ga0325414, IMG submission 206183) | Populus deltoides microbial communities from Bellville, Georgia, United States - Leaf-PdKOR-R3 | ecosystem: Host-associated > Plants > Phyllosphere > Phylloplane/Leaf | place: USA...
AGAAAAAAAAGGAAAAGGCCCCAACGAAAAATTTGATGAAACAGCAATGCTTATTGAATATCCACGCATTTGATCCAACAGCACATCATGCTAGGTTCTGTATAAATTATGCAACTCAATGTAGAAGATTAATGGCAGATGCTTTCTTTTTCTTAGCCATCGTATCATAACTATCAGAATATCTACCATAAAAAGGTTAGAGAAAGGAGCCTACCATGTTGCCTTCCAAAGAGAGCAAAAGCCTTGTGAGAACCCAGCTGGAAGAAGAGAAAGGAAAATGGAATGGAAAGATGGGAAAATAGAAGGGAAGGGGATAGAGATCCTTAACTTGTGGTATACAATGAGAGCTTGGACAAATACAGGGAAGGAGAGAGATTTGAGGGGCAAAACATGGGTTGAGAATTGCCTAACATTTCAAGGCTCGTCATGTCCACAACGAAGGTTTCGTGTATCAAAGACAGCAAAAATAGTAAACACCAACTGTTTAATGTTGCCACGTTGTGCCTGCCCTCTCACCCCCTTTATCAAGTATCAACCTTGCTGGCTTGTATTATTTTGGGAAAAAGGGTGCTCTATTACAAGGGTTGCATGTAATCATAATAATCTTATGAAGGTATTGGTCAATGATCTTCAAGGGCTTTTATTATTATTTTTATTTTTATTTTTATTTTTTACAGAAAATGGCTAGGTAGGCTTCTGTAAAGCTGTGGAAAATCGAACTGTGATTAAAGAACATGTGCAAATTGATCACAAAAATTCAACTAGTTAAGTATGAAAAATAATTCTGATAAAAGAGTAATTAAACAGATCATCCTCAAAGAAAAAGGAAAGGAAAATCTACAATTCAAGTGGCAAGAACAAAAACTTAATCAATTTATTAAGTACAAGCTATTGAGCACCGCAGAAAATGACACTGATTAAACACAAAAATGATTTGCCTCTTTGTAGGTAACACAGGAACATCAGAAAAAGGTAAAACTGGAAAAGATGTTACAGATAAAGCTTTGTCATATTCATCACAAGACTGTTTCTATCCTACAAAGTTCACTATTTTGGGACCTTGTTTCTTCTTTGATTTTACATGACCATCCTTCGAATCGGGAGGAACAACTTTTGAATCAGTTGACTTGTCTTTTGGAATGCTATACATGCTTTCGGTCATAAAATCATCATCAAGCTCATCTCCACTTACAAACTTAGTCACTCGCCCAGTAGGCCTTACTTCCCTTCCAATGGCTGAAAGTCAGAGATAAGTAACGGGTAAGTTAAATATTACACATCATATAAAAAAATAAATGAAGAAGAAAGAAAGAACAGATATGGTCTTTAAAGGATATAAATGCTGACAGGAATCATTAGCAAAAATCATATAATGACAGTACTGGTTCGCGACCCAAACACCGAATCTTTTACAGTTCCCATATCAATTCACGTTCCCATTCAGCCATATTTCATTTTGTGACCCAAATAGTGAGTTAGCACATTATATCAGGATTATATATGGCTCTTATCATGTTATATCAGCCTCGATCCTATTACTGTGAGACTACAAAATTCATGCTTCAACTGACAGGCCAAAGCATTAAAGACAAAATACTGTTATCGACCATTTCAACGGATCATCATGATTTTTCCAGCTCCAGTAGTCAGTATCAGATCATACATTCAAAATTGCTAACTTTCTTGATCAAGCACTACCAATTTCCTGTTTTCCTATTTTCTTTCTGTCGTCTAATAATGTTTTAGAAAGAGAATGACATCCAGAGCCTTTGAATTATAGTCAAGAGTTGTAACTACATTTGTCTTTGAACTATTTCATAAAGAACTGAACTGTAGAAGTACACATACAACATCCAAATACTACAGAACTTAAAACAACATCAACAATTTGCAATATACATAAGAAGGGGGACAGGCTCAATGCAGAAAAAAAAAGAAGCAATTTTCTTTTCTGCATAAAATCTTAAGTAACCAACTCAAGATATGTATAAGCAGAAAATTGAAATAATAGCAGTTAAAAGCTTGCATGTTTATGCTTACCTCCTCTGCCAAAGGCAGCGTCACCTCTCTTGCCCTTATTGGGACAATCTCTAGCCAAATGTGTTACACCACCACATAGTTTACAGCAACCACCCTGTTAAAAGCAATATATTTCTAAGATGTCAAAAATAATGGATGGGTGGGGTGCCTAGATGGCTTGAGATGGAAGTCAATTGAGCATCTATCTAGATACCAAGTATGTTGCCCCAACATCAAAGAAAAGAACATAGTTTGCACTATGACAATAGCAACCAAGAAAATAGTGAAGTTTCACATACTTTTGGGTATATGCCACGAGTATTTTTAGGGCAGTCCTTGCTCAAATGTCCACGTTCATTACAGATAAAGCAATTGGCAAACTTCGTCCCCCCTGCATTATAAAAGAGAGAGATTACTTTTCAGAATAACAATAGCATTGTCAAAGTATCAAAAAGGTCCAGTTCTCTTAACAAAACCAGAGGTTACTGAGCTCACTACTGAATTCACTCCCACTTAATAACTTCTACAAGGAAAGTTGAATTCCTTCCAATGAGTCATGCTTCATGTTTAATAGGATTGCAATTTGCATCTTTTTTACACCATGTATAATGCCATACATATGGACCTAAATCTCGAAGTCCTTATGTAGTCAATTTAACCTCTCCTCAAGAATACTCCTGGCGACCAGTTTCCAAGTACGACCACTGGTAACTGAAAAGGTTTTTACATAAATAATCTATAACATAGCTGATTCCAAAATTCTAATTCAGTCATTTTCGTTTATCAAGAAAAACAAAAATACATGGACCGCCACTTTTCTATAGACATTAAAATAATGATTCTGATTTACCAGTATTCAAGTTGCATTCACCAATAAACAATCAATCAAAACAACTGAAGGAAATAAAGAGACTAATCACACAATATTTTATACCAAGAGATGTTTTATTTCCTTTGAAACTAATTGCATAAGAAAATCATATGAAAAGTCACCCTAGCTAGAGCTATCTAAACTCAATTGAAAGATGAATTACCATCTTCTCGAGGCTGAGGACATTGAGAAAGAGAGTGCCCTGTTTCCCCACAATTGTAACACAATTTCTGATCCATAGTCTCATCGTTCTTCTTAGGACAACGCTTCAGGCTATGCCCACGATGCCGACAAAGCAAACATATCTGCAGCCATAACCATTAACACACAAAAACACCACCATCAATTTCTTCATTTAACTAAACAATGTCTCACATCCGGCCATAAAATCGTTTCAATGAGCAAGAAAACTTCAATTATAAACATAGTATACACATAATATCCAATTCCATACCTACTTTTCTTTAAATTTCATAGCTGCAACACTATCAAGAGCACAAACTCATATCAAACTAAAAAAAAAAAAAAACTTTTCTCTAACCAATTCAATACCTACCAGGAAACAAAGACTCAAAATTTATGAGAATCACCTATCAAACAAAGTAAAACAAAAATTGTTTTTCTCTAAAAATTCACAAGGACTCAAATTTTCAGAGAATTATAAACCAAAAACAATAAAAGGAACAAACCTTATTCTTCTCCCATTCATCTTTTTGAGGGCAAAGTTTGGCAATATGGTCTTTAGCTTTGCAAATAAAACAACTATCACCAGGCTTCATACCAGGAACTCTAAGAGGTTGTTTTCTAAACCCTTTTTTATTTGCTTTATTTGGGTCTTTTGGGTCAGAATTTTTTCTCTTGAACAAGCTCTTCTTCTTCTTCTTCTTCTTCATCTTGTTGGGGTCGTTAGGTGGTGTTGGTTCTGGTTTTGGAAACAACTCTGGATGGTCTTCTTTGTATATCTTTCGTGCTAGTTTCTGCCTTTTGCTCACCATCTTGTCTTCAAAGTATAGAGCTAAAGAAGAACGACAGAGGTTGTTTTCAGAGGAGCTTGGACTAAGAGGAAGCTGTGTCTTTGTGTAGGGTTTTACAGTGGCAATGTATTCTCTCTCTCCTCTTTTATTTTTTTTTTGCTGGAGACTGGAAGGAGGGATTCGCAACAGGCTTCTGTTTATTTTATGTCCAGTTCTAAGTCCAGTTTCGCAATTATATTTGCTAGGCCCAGCTCAGCTCACCAAGATTGAATCAGAATTTTGCCCAGTCTTATCCCTTTGTCAGGGAAAAAGGCCCAGAATTAAGTTGGGCCAAGGTAATAAAAATGGAGATGGTTTCCACTTGATTACAACACCCAACGTGGTTCAATCTGACCTGGTTATAAGACACCAAAGTTCAGTCACATGACATCCATGACCTAAAAGGTTCCAAAAACCCAGATTTCCTGTGAGCAACCATACTGTAACCAAATACTTCCCTTTATAGTTCCATATCGATCCATCTCCATACGTTATCGGCAAAAATAGTTACAAAAGGCCCTCCATGACCTAATTGGCGTCCATTTAGTAACATACGAGCCAATAACTTTAGCCAGTACTTGTCAGAAAAGACAAACAAAAACAGGAGGAAGAAAATTTTTTTTGGCTAAATCGCTACTTTCAGGTATATGTTTCAATCACAGTGCGGCCAAATGACTGGACTGTGTGCCCATATTACGTCGGCATCCAAAGTTTTTCCTTTTCTTTTTCTTGATGTTCGCAATTACATGTAGCTACTCGTGGGATCAAGAGTTGATGAGCTGTTAACTACACAGGATGGCGCCTGAGGAAATTAACCGTGTTACCTCTTTTTCCCGTATTTGTCACCGGGGACGCCGAAAGCAACTGCTTTAGCAATGTAAGGATTAGGTAGAAAGCACTGCTTCCACTTCAATGTATGCTCTTTATTTTTGCAACAATATAGTGCAGTACTGTGGTTTGTCCAATTTTGCATATATAGATCTTTCTTTCAAAACTTCAATTTGTTTTAAATTTATTTTTTTATGCTGTAATCTCAAAAACTATCACGACAATTTACGTTACCAAATATACATGTAATATTCATCAAGAAAACTCCTCGTTGATTAAGGTGTGCATCCTGTATGCTCACATAATAGGTAGATTTGCGCGTTGAAGCAACAGATCAACTGTCACCAACAAAATAATAATTAGGAGAGTTATTACTTTCCGAAAACGAAAATAACGTACGTGTTTATTCCCCACTACCTAAATCTCATTTGCAAAAGATGAATTGCTCCAATCTATCCGTCTACCTCATAACTTATTTTGGAGTCGAGCAAATAAATTAATGACAGTATTTAGGCACCAAACTTGGGGACACTAGCAGTTGAAATTTGAGCGAGGAAGTGTTCTGATACAATCCTTCGTTGGATTTTCCCACTGGCTGTCTTGGGAAGGGAGTCTGTAAGGAAGACCTTCTTTGGGACCTTGAACGCTGCTAGGTTCTTCTTGCAAAACCTCAGCACCTCCTCCTCGTCAATGTCTGTTCCATCTCTAGGAATTATGGCGCAATTTATCTATCGATGACACAAAACTCGGTGTTAGAAAACCTCCAACTTCTCTTGAAATTAAAAGTTTGAGATCAAGAATTGTAGCTGGTATTTCATTGCCATCGCTCGTCAAATCACATCATGCCGAAATAAGAAATAGAAGCCAACAGTTGGTTAAAGGGGTGATAATCATCCGTGTCATACTATGCATCTCCATACGTGATCGGCAGGAATAATTACAAAAGGTATGCCATGACCTAATTTGCATCCATATTATAGTAACAAATGACCGATAACTTTTGTCCGTGCTTGTCAGAAAAACAATAGAAAAATAAAAGTAAATGCTACTTCCTATGACTGGACTCTGTGCCTATATTACGTCGGCACCCAAAGCAGCTTCTTCTTCTTTTCCCCCCTTTTTAATAATGTTAACAATTAATGTGGCCCCTAGTGGGATCAAGAATTAATGAGGTGTTAACTAGACAGGATGGTTGATGCTTGATAATGGAGGAAATAAATTGCGTTACCTCTTCACCATATTTGTCATCGGGAACTCCGAAAGCAACTGCTTGAGCAATGTCAGGATGAGATAGAAGCACTGCATCCACTTCAATTGGTGATATTTTCTCCCCTGAAAACAAGATCATTCACGAAAAAAACAAAAAAAGAGGAGCAAAGGTCAGCTACCTCAATTAGGATGATGTCGCATTCATATACACAAGTGCTGGCAATTTGTATTTATTGTAATGAACTAGCTAGGGTGACAAACGCCAAGCAACAATTCACAAGATGTAAGAATCATTATAGCTTCCTAGGTGATCACGCAAATGTCTTCATCAAACCTTTTGTTGCCACTCAAAAAGAGGTCAAAATCAATAGAGTAATTTGAAGAGGGCAAAACCCAGAATGGAACACTTCACTCTCCCACCAATCTATAATTTTGTACCATGATACTTTGAATTAAATAATAATTAACATTACCTCCACGATTAATAAGCTCCTTAATCCTCCCCACAAGATGCAAATAACCATCCGAGTCGAAATAACCTAGATCACCCGTATGAAACCACCCGAACTGAAAGGCAACCTTATTAGCCTCCGGATTGTGTTTATAGCCCTTTGTCACATTTGGACCTCTAAGGCACACCTCGCCACTAACATTAGCATCTTGAATCACCCCGTTCTCGTTCAATATAGCCATTTCTTGACCGACCGGTTTACCAACCGACCCCGCCTTATGAGGCCCATCTTCCGGTAATGGATTCGAACACATCAAATGGGTCGCCTCCGTCATCGCGTAGGCCTCCAAGACAGGCGTATTGAATGCCTCCTCGAGTCTAGCTAATATAGCCGGGGCAAGCGAGGCGCTACAACTCCTAATGAACCGAAGCTTTGGGTAAACCGATTCTGGGTTACTAAAATGCCGATCCAAAATTATTTGGTGTATAGTAGGGACAGCGGTATACCATGTGGCGTTGTATTTGTCCATGTCTTTCCAAAATGTTGAAGCCGAAAATCGGCCCGCAGATGGTAAAGCCACAGCTGCTCCGGCCGCGAGCGAGCTCAATAACCCGGCTAACAACCCGTGAACATGGAACAACGGCAAGACTATCACTGTCGAGTCTGACTCGGTGAGTTTGTACACCGATTTAATGTTATTAACCGAAGAAGCCAAATTGAGCTGGGTCAGTGGCACCCCTTTGGGCCGGCTTGTGGTGCCTGACGTGTGCAAAAACAGAGCCATATCAGATGGGTCGTTACTGAGCTGGCTGATCAAATTGGGGTCGTCTGACTCGGTTGGACTGGGGGAAAGATTGAGTTCAGAATCTGCTCCGCTGAGTGTGGCGGTGGCGTGAGGGATTTTAAGCTTGGAAGCTGCGGCTTGAGCAGAACTGTTTCCTTCCTGTTGGGTTAATAATAGCTTGGACTCTGAGTCTGATAAATAAAACTCAAACTCCTCCGTAGTGTAGGCTGCATTTAACGGCGCTGCCGTGGCGCGGGCCCGTATCACGGCCAAAAACATTATCACAAACTGTAATCATCACAATAAAAACAGCTAGGAATTATGGTTGCAAAACGAAATTTAACGTAAACAATAAAAACCTGTTTTAAAATCCAAATATTACTGAAAAAAGCTTTGATATTTTACGAGAAAAAACGAAACTAAAAACCTCAACAGTGTTGGGAAACGTGAGTGCAACAACATCTCCAGGTTTAATTCCAGAGGCAACAAGGCGAGAAGCGGCACGTTCGATGATTTCATGGAGACGAGCGTGAGTTAAATCTAATTTACCAGAAACAGAGACGGCTCGACGGCTAGGGAATTCTCCGGCGACCCGTTTTAACAACCCGGTGAGTGTTGGAGTGGCCATTTTTTGTGAGAGGCGAAGAGATAAGGAGGATAGAGGAGGAACGTTGCGATGAAGAAAATCTGAAACTGATCACTTTAATATATATAGAGAGAGGGTCAGAGGGGGGAAGATAGAGTTGGCGAAATCTTCGGTGGAGGCTTCACTTGGTGGAGGTTGACACGTGGCGAGATGGGAAAATCTTGAGGTGAGTGGTGATCGGTGCAATGCAAATCACTGTGATATTTCACGGCCTGTATTTTGGGAATATTAAATTAAATTAAATATATGTTAAGGATGGGGGTGAAGTTTATTAAATTAAAGTTACAATTCAAAGGAAGCATTAATGTTTTTTGGATCGTTTTTTGCAAGGCACATTAAATCTTTGTTCAAATAGGAATCGGTTGTGATTGAGGGAATTGGATTGGGAAGGTTCTTTTAGGATACGTCATTAGGAGAGATAATTATTAAATTAAATCCCTATAATTCACCGTAAACTAATTGCCAGTCTTTATGGTGTAGAGATTTATTAAATATGACTTAACTACCCTTCTCTGTCCTTAATTCAATAGATTTTTATTTTTTACACAGAAGCGTTATTTCCAAGTCAAAGTTTCCTGCCTAATCTGTAACTTTTTTTTATTTATATTTATAAGGATTTTAAAACAAAATAAATAGAAAAGGAATGGAAACGAGAGCTGGAGAGAACTATCTCATAAAACGGATTAAAAAACGTAAGAATTGTATAGATGGATTGAAACAGCAAGCAACAATTAGTTAATTACAGGATTGAGTTTAACTTAAGTCATGAACAGGAAGAGATGTCGGGGATTGATTTGCCTGGAGAATATTATTATTTATCTGTACAGGTAGACGATGAGGACACGCGTGGGTGAGCCTAGTGCCTGATCAGTTCTTCTTCTTGATTCTTGGAAAGGCTGACGTTTGCTGCTTGGGGACAAATAGACATTACGTGGGGGTTGTTTATTGGATACTGAGCATGGTTGTCCTGCATCTGGCCACGAAGTACAGTTTTCATCCATGATGATGATGGTGACGGTGATATCCCCCTCCCCGCAAGGAAACAGGCAACACTAGATGGAATGGAATCACAAATTCGGTCATGTTTGATTAAATCCGAAAATCCTTTCTTAAATTTCGGCTAAAAAACCGCTATAATTTATAATTTTTTTAAAATTAGTTTTTTTTTCAGACAATGATTATAAAAACTATCATGATACAAAAAAATATTTTAAATAAATAACACAAAGTAGTACTTGTTATTGAGTACTCTTAGTTTTTTACTTTAATAGATGGTGGTGATGAATTATTTTTTTTAGTTCATGAAATTTTTGCTTCTTTACACAGTGGTCATTGAACTTACTTTTTTTTTTAATTTCAACCTTTCACATTATGTTCCCATGGTCTTATGTGTTGTTATTTATTTCTATTTCTATTCATCGATGCATCGTATGGTATTTTAATGCTAAATTAATTTTATATAGTATTAAATGCTAAATTAAAGTTCTACTTCACAAAATATAATCTCAATTTGTTGTTAGAAATAAAATTGAAAAAGCAATGATCAAATTTAACATTTAAAAAAAGCATTGTTTTTAAAAGAATGAGAAAGATGATTTTCATCCTTGAAGTTTCAAATTATAAATGCTTGACACCTGATGTTTTAGATTTTTATGTTTCAATTCAAAACATTGTTTTTATTATGTTTCAGTCTTTATATGTTAGGGAATGATATATAAAACCACTAAAAAATAACAAGAAAATAGAACATGGTTGGTTGCCAATATTCTAGCCATAAAAATAATTGAACTTTGTGTCAATGAGTTCAACACGAGAAGGGAAACTCGTGGAGATGTTTTCATCATTTAACATGTTGTTGGGACTTGTTAATTTGTTTTTTTTTATTGAGTTTGATTATAAGTTTTTAAGCTAATTAGATAATGTTTCAAGATTTGAGATGTGTTTGTTAAGGTTTATATAATATTTTTGATGTATTTTTTTAAAAATTATTTTTTAAAAAAATTCAAACACTGAAATATTGAATTTTTTTAATTAGTAAAGGTGATCAAACAATGTAAAAACAAACGACGTGTCCTTCGTTAAAATAAAAATAATATAGAAAACAATGCGACATTGCTCCATGTGTTTTTTAAAGAAAAAGGCTAGGTGTGCACCTAGGCTTTTCCTTGTATGCCGAGCCTAATAAAAAGGACATATAATTTTAACGAATAGTATCGCGTGAAGGAGTTCAAAAAAAAGTTCTCCTCCTCCTTCCTTCCCATAGTCTTTTTTATTATTATTATTATTATTATTATTATTATTATTTAACGAGGAAGAGGAAGAGGAATGTTTGTTTATGGACTCAATGACTACACGAAGAGGCAGATGACCCTTGAACATATACTGCCATGTATATCTTACAGTTTACACAAAACAAACTGGCATTATCACTCAGAAAACAGGAAACACGACACGTCATGATGCCACTGCTTTCTTAAGAGTTAAATGCACTCAGCTCCTCTCCCTCTCCCTCTCCACACACGCATGTGCATGTACGGAACGCAATCAAAGCTGAGCTAAATTTATGGAAACATGTATCATAACTTGTGCATTAATTAATCCCTGACAGTGCATAATGAACGCTGAGAGGAATCTTCATGTATCTACTGTTCTGTTCTGTTCTGTTCTGTTCTTCAACAGTGTACGGACTTTTGTTCTTATGACTATTAAATTGATCCCAGGAAGGGTAATCAATCAATCTTAGGATTAAAAGAACTGGTCCGTGCAAGGCTGGCTCTCTTCTAGCTGGCTTTCCGGGCGAGGCAAGAGCAGGCCGAAAAACAGAAACTTATTCGATCAAGGAACTAAAGATGGGCTACACTCATAGAACAATCGGAAAGGTTGCTGGGCTATACTCTCAAGCTGGACTTGAGAAGTTGGGCTGTACGTTTCTCTCAGCGGTCAAACATGTGTTTTACTCCAATTTATGGATTCATTCTAATTTCTTTCCTAACGTGGATTAAAACTAAATTAATAAAAATCAAATGTGAGGTCGAAAATTCCTTCTCAACACGAACTAAAACTTCCCAG
>Ga0325414_1008483_pt1 | contig 10891 bp, 9 predicted proteins | sample PopdelMetagenome_8_FD_206183 | JGI IMG/M metagenome (GOLD analysis project Ga0325414, IMG submission 206183) | Populus deltoides microbial communities from Bellville, Georgia, United States - Leaf-PdKOR-R3 | ecosystem: Host-associated > Plants > Phyllosphere > Phylloplane/Leaf | place: USA...
CGATCCAGACGCATTAGGACTTTGTCAATTACTTGATTATATGTTGTCATTCCTCCCACCACGGCACTTATTAATTGCTTCGCAACCTCTATGGTACCCATTTGCAGGTGTCTTCACACATGGATGTCCTGGGCCACAGAAGGGTTCGTGATCACCTTTAACGATAGCTCCATAATTAATAGATCTAGTCGCCTCTGCATTTCCTGGAAAAAGAGTGCATGCCATCAGCATGCAAAGCCCCAAAGCCATCAACTTGTTTGAGGGAGACATTGTTAACAAGGGCAATGGTCTTGTATGATAATGTGTTGCAGGAAGGAAGGAAGGGATGGAAGCAGAGAGCTGAGCAGGTTATTAATTTGAATGCTAGTTGAAACCCATGGGATTTATACGTGCATGGATTTGCCTATAATAAGGCATATTAGTTGGCCTTTACAACTCATCCTGTTACCTCCATCCTACTTTGTAGATGATAAAATACTTCAGGTCTGCGTCATTCCAAACTGCTATGGAACTGGCTAGTTTTCTGTTAAAAAAACTGTGTAAATTATCAGCTGGATAAGACACCGAGAATCAAACATTTGGTGGATTGCTAAAGTAGCCAATCGAAAGAAAATCCCTGAATTGTCTGAGGATGAATGCAGATGCTATTTCTGGCAATTAAGGCCAGCTTGAGGCTCAAGGGCTAATTAACTTCTGGAAGGTGAAGGAAAGAAGTCAAGTATGAAAGAAACAAGAAGATTTGATGATGATGAGACGAGAATATAGACAACTGGCACATAATATTTGGCCAGGTATTACTTTCCAGGAGGTCCTGAGTTTCTTAAAATCTTCCTGTTGAGTTTTTTTTTTTTTTTTTTTGGGCACGCAGGGAATAAACCAAATAGACTCTGAGATCTAATAAAGAAACTTGGACACACCAAATGCTTGACAAGAAATCATATTCAGAACTCGAAGTATCCACACCAAACTATATCAAGCACACCGGAGCTGCAGAATGAAAAAGGCAGATAGCAGTCTGCAGTGTTTCCATTTCTGGTGTCAAATTCTCATCAAGTCACCCTGATAATCTGAACTAAAATCCACAGGTCTCTTGTAGCCACCATTTCCATTTTTCTTCAACTCCATCAAGCGAAATAGTTGCTAGAGACCATTTTTTGAAATTCTAGAAATGGGAATTCTGCAGACAGAATTGCTTGACAAATGAAAGGAAGGGAGAAGCTTCTTTTTATTTGGATATTTGAGTGGTATCGATGGTAGGAAAACTGTTTAAAGATAATTGAAAACGTACGAAAGACAGCTCCTGAATCTTGCTTTGCTTTGTTGCCTTGTATGCTCTTACTGATTCAGCACAAGATGGGCAACAGTCATCAACAGATATATGTGTGTGTCTATATATATATATATGGATGCAAGAGAATAGTAACAGAGCATCCTGAGCTTTCAATTGGAAGAATTTAAGGTGTGCTAGGAGAGTCTTGGGCAAATCACTAATGGTTGACAAAATGAAGCCTGGCAAAAACCATAGGAAAAATTATGTATACCGAAAGAAATTATTAGGGCAAGAACATGAACATTGCTTGGGAGTTTTAACATCGTTTCTGGTTGAAACGAAAGAAAAAACATTAGTTCACAACGCCAATAGCTTGATTGCCATAGAAAATGAGGAACATGTCAATAGTTATCGGGTTCATGAAGATTCTCTGAGAAAAAGATTCGAAAGATCATATAAAAATGAAATCGTCAAATGCTGTCAACAATCTAACAAGACAGTGCATTCCAAAATTGAACTTTTGACAATCTCAAGCAAGTATCGAAGAGCCGCATTGTTAAGACTCGGATATATATTCCAGCATGTCTTAAATTTTAAACTTGATTTATGCTGCTATGTCACTGCAGCAAAGATATATATATATATATATTTGGCCTTTTGTCATGACTTTAATCGACAGGGCTCCCATTTATCCGATGCTGGAGAGTGTTGATTTTTGGGCTGACAATCAATCTAAACTATAATTTTATTAACTAAGCTATAATTTTTTAAAAACCATTGCAATGATGTTTCAGGTTTTTTTAAAAAAGAAAAAATGAAAATTATGTTGTTTTGGTAAAAAAAAGAGAGAGAAGAGAAGAGAAGAGAAGAGAAGGGGGCATTATTTCTTGAAATATAATTTGCTCGCACACATTCAAAAGACGAATAACAACTGCTGCTATCAGGGGGGCATTGGGATAAGGTGATGGACATGATAAATCTCTTTAGATTTCTCAAATAATAATAGCAAAAAGAATAATCTTCCCCAGAATGGGCATTATGTACCCTCTCATCACATAGTTCCCACCAAATCCATGATTACATTACCAATTTCTTGAAGGAAAAAAAAAATACATAACCAAAACAAAAAAGTTGACCAGTATTATTTGAGTGTTGCTGCTCCTCTACAACTCAAATATAAAAGGCGCCAAGTGAAATATGGTTTTTTTTAAAAAAAATGGCTACAGGTCTGAACAGAAACAGAGCACCCGTGCTCAGCATCAACTGCCTCCCTTCTGCTTGAGAGTGATCTTATCCCCTAAGCTGAGGGCTATTCCCTGGGTCTTGCTCCTTATACGGATGTACCCACTAAGCTTCCCATCCAATTGCTTCTCGATGCTCACGTTAACAAGAGCGTCCTCACCAAAAACACTCTTGGCGTACAAATTTGCAGCCAGGAAACCGCAGTCACCATCCAGTGCGGACCTGAAATTCAACCACCCAAGAGAGCGCTTTGTCAAATACCAGCTGAAGGACATCAGATCGGCCAAAGAGTCTGCTATCTATGTGTGTGTGTGTGTGTGTATATGGAGCACATAGACCGAAATAACTTACGGTGCGGTGAGACACTTCATATTGGTAGACTTGATGATGTGGTCCAGAAAATCCTTCTCGCTTTGGATTATTGTGTTCACAGCGACCTGGAACAAGTTATAAGCAAAAACATGATTAGAAATTATTATATATCAATATCAGGATAAGAAGACAATTAAACAGCGGAGTACAAGGAGGAAATAGAGATCAAATCAAGAAACATCCAATATAAAGACAAGCACATAACCAGAATTCAGGCAAATTACAATATCAAAGACAACATCGAATAAAAGGATACTTCCACCAACAGAAATTGCAAAAGTGGACAGTTTAGATTGAAGCCAGCCAAGAAACAATTTTCTCAACTGAAAAACAGAGGAAAATTTAACACCAAAATAGCTAAGCCTTTGCATTGCTGCAAATAACAATGACGGCTTCACATCAAGCCACAGTCCAAGTGGCATTCACTCTATATAAACTGAATGATACAGTTCAGAAATTGAAATTGTCACTCCAGTCGTGTCCCAGAAATTGAAACAAGTTAGGCTTGCATCCTTGCACAATGATGCCAGTGAAATTTGAAAAGTCTTGTATCATTGCAGGTGGAATGTAATACAAATCAGAGTAATAAATAAGTCAAAGAGAATGCCAGGGGTACCTTGTTTTCCCATTCAAACTCCGCCCACATTGACCTGAAAGCTGCATCTGTGCAAACCGCAGGAGAGATGTAATCCATGATATCAATATGGATGTCATTAAGGACAACAACTGTCCGCTCAAGTACATTGGATGCCTCATACACAATATTGCCAAAAATCACTCCTGTCTCTGTTGAGGACACCTTGATGTTGGCCTTTATCTGCCTACTAGACTCAGGAGCTAGGGTGTAGTTCTGGGGCCGCTCCACCAGTTTCAGATCACCCATTGTGGCAAGTTCCAAGCACAAATTCTGGAGAGTTTCTGTTGTCCTGTTGATCACTGTGACATCAAGCACAATGTCATAGTGATGAACTGTCACATAAGCTTCAGCATAAACAGGGTCACTAAATCCTGTGAGCTGAAGGATGCGATTAAGCTTATTCGCATCATCCCCGTCCTTGATGAACTCCCCAGTTGCTCGCTTCAAATCATCTTGAACTTCATCTTCCAACTCCAGCTGACTCATACCCTGAAATTTTGATGATATCACGAACACTTAATGTGAATATTTTACTACAAAACTGAAACTTACTGTGATATCAATTAACAGCATCTGATATCAAGCAATGTTTAGACAATCAACTAATGAACTTAAGAGACCTGACCATTGAAACATGAGGAAAATATCAACTTGACATAGTAAACATCATAGCAGGAAATATTCACCAGCATCGAATCTTTACTAGAAAAAAAAAATTGTAAAGCCTAAAACTGAATCAATCTAAAACCAAATGACCCTTTCGGATTATATCAAGCAGATCCAACTCTCAAGGAATGAAACGAGTAAACAAGTAACTTTCAAAACAACAGTTCACAAAATTAGAAAAGTTGTGTAAGGTATGCAGATGCTGAGTTACAAGGGGGGAAATGCAGCATAGCTCAAAAACAAATATTAAAGTCATCTTTTCATAAGTAACTATCAGTGAATGTATCAATGATAGTGACAAATACTAATAACCAAAATTAGCAGTGGGTCCTAGCAAACTCCTAGTCAAAAACTAAAAATTTCAAATCTTTCTTACCTTTCTGCTCTTCAAATGGTAGAAATCAATGAGGTCATCTGGCTGTGCATAAGAAACCTGAGCCTTTGCCTTTAGTTCCTCAGTTTCCCTCAACTGTTTCTCTGAAAGCATTTTGACAAAACTCTGACGGCAAGACTGCAGCCATATCTTCCTGACCTCGTCACCTGTACTGCATAGTAATCTTATGCAAAGGACAATCCTATCATAAGAGTCACAGTCAATTGGGTGTGACAGGACTGGTGATTGCCCAAGTTGTATCATAGAGACCATGATCAACAATGCCTGTGTGGATACTTTGTTTACTTCACCCCTAGAAGGCTGCACCTCTTCCAATCTCAGAACAAGCTTTGTCAAAGTGCACGCCACAACTGCTCCGAGGAAAAAATCACCAGTCAGAAGAAGGGATCTCAAGTTCCCGGCAGCCAATGAACCCTGAACAATGCTTGGAGGCGAAAAGGCCGTTTCAGAAGCAGCACTCTGTGTTGCATAAGTCCCATCAGAAAGAATGGCAGGTCTTCTAGAAGAAACAGTAACAGAACTTGGTTGTTGAGAGTTCTTAGAAGCATCAGTGGGTGCTTCCCCTTCTTCTGAAACTGAATAAAATGGTAGCTCTCCCAGGCATTGCTTGATAGTTGCAATACCACTTTCAACTTCAGAGAGGGATAGGCAATACTCGCCAATAATCCAGAGAGCACAGCAGCAAACCCTTGCAGCTCGTATCTGGTAGAAAGTGTCTAACAGTCTTGTTATAATTGAAACCCTCAGTTTCGGATTTGTCTCAATTATCTCCCGGACAAATATTGCCACATCAATAGCTGAAGCAACATTACTGTCACCCAGGAAATCCATCAACAGGTGAACCACTGTGCTTGCCACCTCTGGGAACTTGATGGCACAAGAATGGATGGCTTGGATGAGCATCTGCCTGTACTCGCCATTCTTCTCAAGCTCTCCATTTTGAGTCTTCATAACTTCCTTCTTCAACATGAGAACAACCTCGTTGATGTTCCTCGGGGTAATCAACTCAAGGACAATATCTAGAGTCTTTCTCTGAATGTCAAGATTCGGGCTGGATAGTGCCCTAAGCACGTCCATTATCCTGTCAACCATGATCTCTCTATGAGAAGACTTGAGCTCATTCAGACGATCAAGAACAATAAGCTTCACGTTGTTGTCACTCTGAGAGAGAAGAAGCTGACAATAGGTGTTGGCAGCAGCTCTGATAGCAGTAGGTGCGGATGACAGAGAAACAAGTGTCCCAGCACACTCGTAAATAACTGCATTAGAAGGGGCATTCAGCAATGATATAATGATCTTAATGTATTTTCCCTTCTCTCCCCGATTCGTTCTGCACACCTTCCGAATCAACTCCAGGACAACCATCTGCAGCAGCTCACCCCATTCAGAGACCTTATCAACATTGGTCAAGAGGTAATTAATGGCCCGATCTTGATCACAAGTAAATAGCATGAGAAATGCATTCCTCTTTGCTGATTGATCCTGCTCTGTTGATAGAACCTTCTCAATCATTTCAGGAGCATCAACCAAAAGCTGCTCACCCTGAGGAAGCTTATAAATGGACATCACAGCTAAGATAGCATTCCTCCTAATGAACGGATGCCGGTGTTCAAGATTCTGGAGGACTGAGGGGATAAGCGGTTCAATTATTTCTGTCTCATTCAATCGACAGAGAAACCTCAGTGTCACCCCTCGAATGTATTCATTGGGGTGCTGCAGATTGTTCCTCAGGTTTTGGCAAATGAGAATCATCTCCGGTAACACCCTACCCTTCTGGTCCTTCTTGTCAATAATCTCCAGATACAAAAGCAAAAGTTTCTGGACGGTGTGGTCTTCTGATGGCAGGACATATCTGACTATGGTGATAAAAAGCTGTGGTAAGGTTTCCCCATTCAATAGAAGACTAATTGCCTTCTTCATGGCATCAATCTTCGCCGACACATCACTGCCTTCAAGTGCTTCTTTGATCTCCGTAGCTATAGCTGGGGTTCCTTTATCAAAATGCACAAGAAGAGTGCAAGACTTCTCCATCTCTTTTTTATGTCCTGGTAATACAACAAAATCATTTTAATTGAATTCAATATAAGATGAACAGGCAAGAAAAAGAAAAGGAAAAAAAAAGAGAGAATACCAGCTGTGAAAAACAAAACGGTGCACAGACAGTGAAAAATAAAATGCAAGGAGCTTCACTGTTCCCTGAGACTGGCTTTGTCTATTTAGAAAAATGCAAAGTACCATAAAAATCATGATATATGCATTTAGTTTCTCTATTTCATATTCTTAAGCCAACAGACCACCAATTTGTAACAACATCCTACCATTTCCACCTACTCTATAGATCATGACCAATACTTTCTGATAGCAATAACACACTGACCAAATTTCTCTACCTGCATCACAGATCCCACAATAATTTATAGTTTTCATTAACACAGTAATTTCAATCAGCAGGAAACCTAATATGTAATTAGCAGGAAAATCAAATCATAACTAAGCATTAAAATTTAACAACATTCTCATTGTAACTTCTTCGAATCTCAAACACTACACGATGAGTTCACTAATTGAACAAAACAAAAGTTCTACGACAGGATTCTTAATTACTCCCTACTATTTTCACTGGTGGTGCCCAATCACCAAATTTACCTCCATTATAGATCTGGCACGATTAACACGAAATTGTAGCTAAATCTCTGATTAGCATAAAAATCATTTTGTTCAACTAACTAACTACATTACTCAAAAATCAAAATTAGATCTAATAATTAATTAAAAAAACACATTGCAGATCTGCTTAGTCTGAATTCAGATCAGAAACCTAAATGCAAAGCCATAATTAGACGATACGTCGTCGTGTTCTATTGTGAGCCAATGAATAATCTATTCAGATCAGAAACCTAAATGCAAAGTCAGAATCAGACAATACATCGTTGCATTCAATAGTCTATTCAGATCAGGAAAAAAAATAGAAACCTAAAGATGAATCAATTCGAGGAGGCATAAACGATAGTAGTAATCATTAAAAACGGCAATCTGTTTGGGCTCTGACAGATTCATTTTCTCGATAGACGATTAGAGAGTAAGAGAGAACGAACCGTGTGACGATGAGATCCAACGAAGTGAGAGATTTGCGTGAAATTGAAACAGCAAACTGAGTAGAAACTAGTTAGAAGGGGAGAGAGATTATTTGAAACTGAGTCGGATCAGATCCAGCCCATGTGTTCTTTATTCATAATAAGCCGAGAAGGGAAGTGCAGTGTAATTTTTTAAGTTTGTTATGGTTTTCTTGGTAACTGCGTGTGTTTTTTTTTTTTCTTTTATATTATGTATATTAATTATAATTATTTGTGAAAAAAAATTTAATCCTTAGATTTAAATTCATTTATCATTTAATCAATTTGATACTTGTTTTTGATAAATAAATGGAAGAAAAGAGAGCTTGGTAAGGTAAGAAGATTTAGTTAGCAAAGGAAGGTATTTTAAGAAAAAAATTATTAAATTGAGAATAGTTGGTGTTGTTTTATAAATTATCTGATTATTTTTACAATTTATTATATAGTTTTAATAAATTATAGAGACTAAGTTATGATTAATTTTATTATTTAATGATTATATATAGTAATATGTATGTGCAATTATTTTATTGGATTGGTTAGACATAACTCGAAAAATAATAAATTTAAATGAATTATTTATTATTAAATTAAAAATTACTTGATTGTTAATAAATTACTAAATTAAATCATCAAATTTTATAATTATTTTTTAGCATGATTTAAATTAATAGCATTAGCTTGGTAATGGTTTCAAATTTACTAGTTACATCACCCGCGCGATGCTGTGAGTTAATTTTTTTTACATAAAAAACAAAAAAAAACTAGGATTTAAAAATGTTAGGTCTTTCTGTAAAGCTATATCTAAGAATCTTGAGTTTGACTGCAACGCTTGACCCAAAAGTAATGTTTATAATATTAATAATAACATTAAACTTGCATGCCCTAGGTTTAAGTGAGTTTAACTGCAACACCAGATCCAATAGCTTTGAATGTGGGTCTCGCTACAAGGTCCTGTCATAAAAATATGATAATTAAATAGATTAATTAAAAAAAACAACAAAATGAAAAAATTAATGAAAAAAAGAAAAAAAATCTAAATTAACTGGGTTAACCCTTCAAACCAAGTTAACTTATCAAACTTGAGATTCTCGTCATGAAAATTTAATAATTAAATAGAAGAAAAAAAATTGATAGATTAACTAGGTTAAACCGTCAAACAAAGTTAACCCGCCAAATCCGAAATATATTTCATGAAAGTTTGATAATTAAATAGAAAGAAATTTAACATTAACAAACTAAATGAAATGAAAAAAAAAATAATTAAAAAAAAATATCTTGTTCGTAAGAAGCTCATTTTTAATTTTGAGCCCATTTAATTTTTAGAAAAAAATGTTCCATTTTTTAATAATTATATTGGCATAAATAATGAAATTTGAAGTCGTTACTATTTAATTAACAAAATTTTAATATTATATTAAATATTTAACTTCCTCAAAAACAGATTTTAGATGGATAAAGATATGATTTCAATGATTCTGTAACAATATTATCGATTTAATATAAAAAATTAATTTATTTTCTAGGAATTGTTTTCAAAATAAGATTAACATCAAGAAGTTTAACTAAACACTCGGATTTCGATCAGGAAGACTAACAACGGTGAGAATCCTCACACCTCAAATTAGGAAGACTTGTAACAACGGATTTCGATTTCCTTGTTCTACAAATTGAATGAATATTTTTCAAGGTCTAATTCAGTATGTTATCAAGCTCTAATACGAACCTCAAAATCATGGCTAGCTGCCAAGCTTTTAATCACACAACAAAAAGTATTGAAAAAACTTGCAAGTATTATGTACATCATAATAAGAACAAAAGGTAGCTGCTACATCTGTCTATGTTTGATCAAGAAGATCATTATTTGGGTAATTACAAGCTCTTAAGTTTTACGACTGGACAGCTAATTTTCTAGCACACAGAGTGCAATAATATCTCTTCTTCGTCTTGAAATATAGAGGCAAGAAGCAAAACCTCCACTGGCTCTCTACATCCATGGCTTGAATCGTCCCTCCACAGTATGGACATGCCCCAGGTGCTGTTTGCCTTGCTACCACCCTCTCATCCTCATCACACACAAATACCAAGCACATCTTTCCCTTTCTTGATTCGAACTTCCTTCTTAATTTCTTCTTCTTGATCGATGATTCCTAGCAGACTCTGGATTTTCTTGGCAGGGGTTAGGGTATTTTATAGAGACAACTAGGAGCAAGATGCTTGAGATGTCTGGAAAGATGTAGAAAGCATAGACAGATAGCTAGGGAAGGGGAAGGAAGAGGAGGAGAGAAGTTTTGTGCTAACCCTGTGAGTCTAGAAGATTCTGACCGACTAGGTTGATTTTCTGTTTACTTCTTAAGATAAGAATCTTTCTGTCATGTCGCGTAAACTCGTTCAATAATTCATTACGGCAGGAAAGCGCGTTTAGCAGGATATTTTTTTAAAAATAATTTTTATTTAAAAATATTTTAAAATAATATTTTTTATTTTTAAAAATTTAATTTAAATATTATCACGTGAAAATTATCTGAAAATATAAAAAAAATAAAAATAAAAAAATTAATGTTTGTTTTAAAAATACTTATAAATGCAATAATAAATTGACTTGACTTGTGTCTGTTTAAGTAATGTTTGAAATTATACTGTAAGATATTTTTTTAAATGTTTTATGCTTGTAAAAATAATATTTTTTTTTTATTTTTAATATTAGTACATCAAAAAAATAAAAAAATACTAAAAAAATTATTAATTTACAATTTAAAAAAAATCAAAAATTTTAAAAAATATAGTTCAAAGCACTCTCAAATGTTGATTTTAAAAAAAGTCAACCACACCCATAGTTTTCAGATCTGGCCCGGTCCAAGGCCTGGGTTTCAGGTTTTGACCAAGTTACTGGGTTGTCGATGTCAATTCTTTTTAAAAAAAATCAAAACGACATAGTTTTATTAAAAAAACAAAAGTCAACAGGTTGTAACCGGGTTTTTAACCCAGTCTTGTCGAGTCAACTGGGTCACCAAATTTTTCCTTTCTCTATTTTTTCTTCAACCCGGTCCGGTTCCAGCACCGAGTTAGCCCTCCGGTCTGGGTTTCAAAACTATGACCCACACTCGTAATGTGTGTTTTCAAAAGTAAATTACTTATTTTTCAAGTGCTTTTTAAAAATAATATTTTTATAATATTTTTTATTATTATTTAATAAT
>Ga0325414_1008487_pt1 | contig 10888 bp, 3 predicted proteins | sample PopdelMetagenome_8_FD_206183 | JGI IMG/M metagenome (GOLD analysis project Ga0325414, IMG submission 206183) | Populus deltoides microbial communities from Bellville, Georgia, United States - Leaf-PdKOR-R3 | ecosystem: Host-associated > Plants > Phyllosphere > Phylloplane/Leaf | place: USA...
GGCATCACATCCAGTAATAGCTAAAGAGAAAGTACATACCTTTACTATCAGGCATCCCTCTCAGATTATTCTTGACACATCTTTAAAGGCCAACAAGAGCTGCTAAATTAAATTTTAAATAAAATCTTTAACAAGCAGATTTTTTTAAAACAGCTAACATATGATTGAAAAGAATTTATCTTGTAGGATAGTCAATTACTAGTGTGATAAACCGATTGTAAAACTAACTTCGCTTGAAACACCATGTAACTTTCTCTTCTATCTCAAAAGCAATTCCAGGATAAATAGTATTTAGTTACTATTTCAACACAAATCGAATTCTTGATATATAATAAGTTTAATTATTTATTTTATTAGTAAATATATTTGAAGAAATTATTTAATAACTGAGTATAGAATTGCTTCTTTATTATGATTAAGGATTTGACATGATTTTAATGGGCAGAGAAATTATTCTTTTAAATTAATTAAAAAAAATGATTTCCACGTTCATTCCAAAAATAAGTTTTTTTTATCGAAATAAAAAATTATCTAATGTTTAAATCAATAAATATAGGAAGAAAAATAATGTATCAAAAGTGAGAGCAGGAGAAAAATATGGCGGGGGGGGGGGGGGGTGTGGTCTACTCTATTGTTCTGAATATAGTTTTATGTTTTGGGTAACAAATGAACTTGTGTGAAGTTAAATTGTTTCGTCTTAAACTTTTACCTATTATATTAAAATATTTATATAATTTGATCATGTTAGCTTAACTCGTTAGGGAAGCTAGGTAATTGGTTATTATATCTTGTTATGTAATTAGTGGAAAGATAAGTGTTCTCCATTGATGCAGAGATTAATGCTTGCTTTGCATCTTTTGAGGAGATATATGCGGACAAGAAATAACCCTTGACCGAGAAGGGTGGGATCGTATTGTCAATTGTAGAGGATAATGCAGCGTTATACTGACTTCCTGGAACTTGTCACTTTTGCTTTATGGTGTGTGGTACTCATGGGAATTCTTGAGAATTTGCATGGGAGGATAGTTAGGGGTTGGGTCGAGGCCTAAATAGTACTGTTTGGGGTTGGAGAGAGGCCCAAACCTGGCAATGTCTTATCTAGTCGTGATTCATCATCAGTCAGGCTGATTGATCTGGTGGTTGCATATGAACAGTCAAGTTGATCGATTTTGCATGTGAGATCCGGGTAAAAAACAACTCAGATATATTTCGTACTAAATTTGTTCCACTGGAAGTTTTTCTATGTTTCTGTATATATTGTTGAAATGTTAGTTTTTGCCGAAAAAATCTGATGACGATGTTGCCGCAACACGAGACTGCCAGAGTGTGGGTGTAACAGGATTGAATAGGCGGCAACAGCTTGGCTGAGATCCTCCCACTCCCTGACACCCCTGACCCTTCCATCGAAAGTCTACGGTGTTGCTCGCATTCCGCGGCCTGCAAAAATAAAATTTGGATTGATAAGATGATTTCCGACAATTTGGTGATGATCGTCATCATGTAGCTTTTATCTAAGGACCGGTTTGTTTGCTGAAAAATAGTTTTTTTTGAAAAATAAATTCTGGGAAAAGTGAATTCCAAGAAAGTGAATTCCGGGAAAGTATTTTCTGATATTTGGTAGTGTAATGAAAAATAAGTTGGAAAACACTTTCCAGTGTTTGGTTATGTCATGGAAAATGAGCTGGAAAATAACTTATTAATGTTTTATTTTTCTCAAGTTTATTAAAATAATGAGGAATAAATCTTACAAATTAAAAAGTTGAATGAGAATGAAATTGAAAAAAAATATAATTTCATAAATTATCTCAAATAAAATAAATAATAATCAAAATAATAGAGATCAAATCTAAAAAATTAAAAAAAAATAAAAGGTGAATAAATTAAAATAATAATAATTAACATTTCATAAATTATTTCAAATAAAATAAGTAACAATCAAAAGAATAAGGATCAAATTTGATATATAAAAAATTTCAATAAAAAAATGATAAGAAAAAAGCAAATAGCAATTATAAAAATAAGGACCAAAATTAATATAAAAATTAAAATTTAAGAGATGCAATTGAAAAATAAATATACAAAACAAATTATATATGGCAATCAAAAGTTTGAGGATCAAATTTAATATAATCAGCAAATAATGACATTTCTAAATTTTTCACAACTTCCGGAAAGTGTTTTCCGTCCAAATTTTTCAGGAAAACACTTTCCTGAAAACCAAGCCAAATTTTCCTTTGACTGGAAAGTGTTTTCCGTTGACCAACTTTTCTAAGGGCAAACAAACACAGGAAAGTTTGGAAAGTGGTTTCTCGGAAACCACTTTCCGGAAAACAAACACAGCCAAAGGGAAAACACTTTCCTGGAAACTAAACCAAATTTTTCTTTGACTCGAAAGTGTTTTCCGTTGACCGGAAAGTGTTCTTCGTTGACTGGAAAGTGTTCTCCGTTGACTGGAAAGTATTTTCCGTTGACCAACTTTTCTAATGGTAAACAAACACATGAAAGTTTAGAAAATAGTTTCTCAAAAAGTGAATTCCGGAAAACAAACATGGCCTAAAAGCAGTCAAAAGTTGAGTTAATGGAAGGGAATTGGCAATTGGTAAATGGCATCCCTTCTAAGTGGACCGGGCCAGTTAATATAACAATAGTTTGTAGGCTTGAGAGGCCTATTTTGAATTCTTGGTGGGCTGGGTATTTGTTCTTCTTCAGTTATAGAAGCGAAGGAAAAGAGAGAGAGAGAGTTGTGTTTTTGAAATCGTACCTCCACTCGACGACGGTATATTCTTACTCTTAAGCGCCTGTGATTGATTTTATTTTATTTATATACCAACTGTTGTTGCGCAGCTCCAACAGCAATGGTGCTTACAAATTTTAGTGGACCTGGTGTTGGATTCGGTATGCTTATTACTACAATTAATGATTTTCTTCTTCTTCTTCTATCTCTCTGTCGTTTATGCGAAATTTGATTTCAGGTTTCGGTGTTGGTTGTGGCTTTGGCGTAGGCTGGGGTTTTGGGGGTCAGTTCCTTTTCCTTTTCCTTTTTTATTTCACTTTAAAGTCTTGCTTGTGATGTTATTTGAAGAAAACCCAGCTAAGCTAAAAATATCATGCTGCTTCTCTGAATTGTGGGGTTCTTATTTGATTGGAATAGGCGGTTGGGTTGGGAGTGATTTCTGCCTTGAGTTTTGATTATGGGGTTGCCTTATTTTCTCAAAGTGCTGTCCTTAATGTTTCATAACTAAACACTGCTTTATCACTGCTATTGATCCAAATTCAATTTTGAATCTTCTGCTCATCTTCTTCTTCTTCTTCTTCTTCTTTGTCATGAATTTTTGGGTTTTTTTTATTATTATTTCCAGGGGCAGTATATATAAATAAATACTTTGCTTGGACAGTGAAATTGTTGAGAAATTCGTAGAACCTAAGGAATGAAGAATCTAACAATCATCACTTTGCCATTCTCGAGGTGGTAAGGGTATTTTTACTTTTTAGTGTAGTCTTCACATTAGCTGGTCTTTCTGGAGAGAAAACAACAAACTGTCCTTCTACAGTGTTGATTGTTTGGTAGATGTGGGTGATGCATGGATCCGTTTGGCTAAGTGTGGTTGGACTTCAATTCTTGTTGAACCCAACTAGTCTCGGTACTTCAATCTTGCTCAGTGGAGCTATGTGTCGCTTGCTATTCATGGCTGGGGCATAATTTCAATGAAATGATCTAGTGTTGCCTTTACCTTCTACCACAGCCGACAGAAAACAGCTGATTGTGTTCTCATGTTTTGCAAAATATGAGCTACATCCAATAACTGTTGTGAATGATATCCGATCGTCAAGAACATCTTTGTGATATTTAGAATTTTTGCATGACGATCCCATGATCCTTGATATAAAACTTGTCTGGTTGATGTGTGTGGTAGAATAGTCACCTCATCTGACTTGCTGTTTGAGACTCTGCATAAATCTTCCCTTTGAGTGTGAACTGAGCTACCAATTTGCTTACGTCTATGTTTGTCTGGTGCAGGCATGCCTGTGAATATTTTGGGTCTTGGTGCAGGTATGCACCTTCTTGTCTCTTTCCTCAAATGTAGATCTTAGACAATCATTCATATATATCTCTTGGTTGATAAATAATGCATTCAAGAATTGTTCAGAATTAGGACCTTTGTTTTGCAGGTGCAGGCTGTGGGGTTGGTCTAGGCCTTGGATGGGGCTTTGGCACTGCCTTTGGAAGCCAGTATAGGTCATCTACTGTCACATTCCAGGGCATGGAATTGGCCAAAAAAGAAGAAAGTGATGACAATCAGTCTTGAGTATTTGTTATGAAGCAAAGTTTATGCATTTCTTGTGTTTTTTTTCTCTTTTTTTCCCATGAAGTTTCCAATTGTCATGGCACTGTAAAAAAAGCAGCAGCTTGCTTTTCAACCTATTTCTATGTTCAAGGTACTGTAGCGTCGAAATCCCATTGTTCAATTTAATGGATCATAGAAATTCTACATGCCAGGATAGTTTGCCTGGTTTCCATGCAGCATCTTCCGGCGAAGTGGCAATCAGAGTAAATTTCTAATGAAGAACCTGATGTTTTATTATTTGACTTGGTGAAGTTTGTAGCTGTATCTCGTGATGCCTGTATATCTACACTTCACTAATCGATGAACTCCTTTCAGTGTTTTATCTACGATGTCTACAAATTATTTTATGGAGATGAAAACGTCTCACAGAACTTCTTGGCAATTAAGGCAGATTTTTTTTTTGGTACAATAAGAAAGAAACGGAGACTGGTATCGGACATAAATTGCACCCAAAGCGTCACGCAGCAAAACAGAGTATTTCCATTTTGATTACTCCAGTATACTTTGCTGGTTTTACTTTTGCTGATCATTAAGAACCCCGGTTGAGAATCGGTTGAGAATTTAATAGATTGTGAGTTTAAAATCTTTGTTTAGGTTTAAAAAGCTTCTCAGTTTTTTTTAGTTTTTTATTTAAATTGTTATTTTTTAAATTTTATCATTTACCATTTATATTACCATTAATTAGTTTTTATTTATTTATTATTATAACCAGCAAGAATCATATTTTATAATCCACTAAAATAAATACAGAAACAGAAACAAAGTTACTTGCTTCGACAGCAATGGCCTCCCTCCGCTCATGCACGTCGCCTTGGAAGCTGGCCACCAAGACGCCTACGAAGTTCTCCTAAATGCTTGCTGGTAGAGTAAATAGAAATTCCTTCATGATTTCCTCTTCATCCCCAGTAGTAATTAACTAAAACAGATTTCGTCTCATTATAATTACGAAGATATCCTCTAATTGTACAGGAATTCGGTCTGGGTTAATATTAGGAACAATTGCATGTGCAGGGAAAGGGAAGTCAAATTCTGATTCTAGTGAGAATTACTTAGAAGATAGGGTTAGTTTTAGTGAAGACAAGATAATGGACTCGAATAGCTTGGCGATAATGATGGCTTGGAGGAGCCATTGATGGAAGCACACGCAAAGGCGGTTTGCTCAGGTGGTGGCCATAAACTGAACATTGGCATTGGAACGGGCTTTGTGGATACAGCTTGCGTATCCTTCTAATGTCTTGAGGTTGTTGGGTTGCTCAGTGTGTTTTTGTTAATATGATTCTACTGTAGTGCTGGACTGCAGCTTGCCATTGTTTGGTAAAAAATGAACCTCAGGTTACATAATTAAGTAGTTGATACTTCTTCCATGATGTTGTAGACCGATAGTGAATCAGTTGAACTAGGCAACTGCTGAAGGAGCTAGTGATATGGTGAGGAATTCATTCCATAGGATGTCAAAACTGATGAATGGCGGGAATCTCCACAAATCTTCTTGTAATTAGAACTTCAACACTACATTGTGTCTATATTGTACTTCTAATTTCAGTTAAATTAGTTTGAGGGATGTCTTTGATGATTTTACACCCCCTCGTGTTCTTCTTAAGCTAGGTCTTTGTGAAACCCCTTTTCCCAATTAGTTCTTGGGCATATGATAACTTCACGTAAGCAATTTCAACATGGGAGCCTTTTCGTTTGGTGACTGGATTTCTCCTCTTGTTGAAGTTCGGTTTCACTTGATGCATACGCGAACAGAATTAACTCCCTCTTTAATCTTCAGCCATGAAGCATAAATTGTTTAAAGGCTTTAGATTCAGAGCCTCTTATAAAGACAACTGGAGATCCATTTTCAGTTCACATACAATTCTTTCCATGGGCTTCTGTACAATTATTCTCCCTTTTTTTTCTACGTCCTCCGATCACCTCAGAGAGCAAATATAAACGTTACAGCTGGTTCGACCGGCACATTTGTTGGAACATCAGAGAAGAGATTAAAAATACACAGAAATTCAGGCACATGTCCTATGAATGATAATCATTTATGGGATTTCTTCAAGATTTCGGATCATGTCCAGCTGAAAGCTATTGGACTACGGACAACATGCTTCCCGTCTGACCACTCCAGATGAGCAAAGCTGTTCGTACCGGAGGGCATGGATGTAGCGGTAAAAGTCACCGTGTAACTCTTTTTCTCATATTCTTTGGCAAAGCTCAGGGATTCTGGCTCAACTAACATCTTAACAGATGTAGTTTGTGATGTCATCGAAACCTTGTATGTTGCTGGAGCACCAACACTTGTCAGAGTCCTGGTGTATTTGACTGTACTTTTCACCCCAGCTCCGCCTTCCTTGCCTGAAGCAGTTTGTAGTGGAACAGAGAACGATGGGTAATTAAGATCCCCCAGGCTGTATTTCTTGCTTGAGTCGCAAATGAAGTCTTTAGTTGTGATTTGTTTAATGTCTGATGCACTATAGTTTAAAGCACAAAAGAAGCTTATGTAGTCATCAACAGTGGCATCATAGACAAGGCCAGGATCAAGGGCTGCTACAGGATTTACATGTCCAGCTCCATAATCGAATGGCGTAGATGGTTGTCCTGTAGCCACGTCTAATAAGTTTTCCCCATTTTTGTATGTTGCATAGGCTGTGGTCATGAGAGCGGACTTAATGGCTGCTGGACTCCAGTCCTGGTGAGCAGCCTTGATGAGTGCAGCCAACCCACTTACATGGGGACATGACATTGATGTACCTGAAATGATATTGAATTCTACATGCCTCTTGTCGTTTGTTAGCCCAGTTGGGCCAGCTCCCCCAGTCCATCCCGCTAGTATGTTGACTCCTGGTGCTATTAGGTCTGGTTTGAGTACTTCTGGAGTGACCAGATTTGGACCTCTGGAACTGAATGCCGCTACCACAGGCGATGGTTCAACTCCAAGCTTTGTACCTCCAGAAGCAATCGTGCCCATTGGCTTTGGATCAAGGAAGGCATAATTCTTAATTGCATTTGCGGTTCTTAGGCCCACAGCGGCTGTGGGAAGAAGATGTGCGTCAGCGACTAGCTCTTCCCCATACAGCTCTGTGTTTGCAAGAATCATCCCTAGGCCACCAGAATCTTTCACCACCAAGCCCTTTTGGACCCTGCTATTCCCCCCTCGATCACATATAACAATTTTCCCTGCAACTTGTGCAGGAATCAAAGTTCCCATCATGCAAAGGCTGCCGCTTGTGGAATTGCTCACGTTACCAGCATAAACCAGGGGCACCAACGAATCAGATAATGGCTTTCCACTATAAAGCGATATACCCGAGTACTTCTTACCATCTCCAAGGCTCACAAAGGCTGGGAAATCACGGTCCAACGTTCCAGCACCTACAGTAGTTATCCAAGGAGCGACATTAGACAAGCTGCCTGGACTTGGCCCACCATTTCCAGCCGAGCATGAGACAAGAATTCCCTGTGCTGCTGCTCGGAAAGCTCCAATCGCAACTGTATCTCGAGTGTAATCTGAGAGTCCTCCTCCAATAGACATTGACATGACATTAACGCCATCTGCAACAGCCTTTTCCATTGCTGCTAAAATATCAGAGCTAAAACATCCACCCAACCAACACACCTTGTAAGCTGCTACTCGAGCTTCTGTAGCCATTCCACGTGCTATCCCAGAAGCATACCCGAAAAGGCTAGCTCCTGAGACAGCTGATCCAGCTGCTGTAGTTGCAGTGTGGGTTCCATGGCCATCATCGTCTCTTGGTGATTTTGACTCCATTGTTTCGTCAATAGGTCCGAATGCTGCTTCATACCCTTTTGAGAAATATTGTGCACCTATCAGTTTCCGGTTACAGCTTGATGAATTGAAGTTCTTACCCACCTCACAAGAACCTTTCCAGGTACTTGGTATTGGGCCAAGCCCTGTGTCATCAAAGCTTTTTATCTCTGGCCAGACACCGGTGTCCAGTACTCCAACAATCACCTCACTTAGGGAGGCAGATGCAGGGAGGAGGACAGCATCACTTTTTCCCAATCCAAGGAACTCCGGGGTGTGAGTTGTGTGCAGCTTGTAAATCATTTCAGGTAGGACCGATAGAATTCCGGATTGTTTTTCAAGTAATTCAGCTTCCTCTGGTGTGAGTTGGGTGGAAAAGCCATGGATTATGTTGTTGTAAGTGTAAAGCATGTCAGCAGATTCTGATACGGATTTTAAAGATGAATCATACCATTGGAAATGATCATAGTAAGTCGCTGGCATATTGGACTTGTCCATTTGAATTATGAAAGTCTTCTTCGTTTGCTTCTTCACTTCTGCTACCGCATACGGGTAACAGAAGCACAGAACCAGCAGTGTAGCTATCAGTTGAGGCCTGAACTTCAAGTCTTTCATCTTCATGACATGTCTTTCCGACCTCATATTGGAGAATTCAGGCAGTATATAAAATGTTATACTTCTGGTAACTTATCCTGTTTTAAAGTGCAGGGAGAATAGAAACTGAGGTTTGCATAGGAATAGGGAAGATTCTCTTGGCTCCTAGGTCGGTCTCCACGGGGTTTATATATATAACAGGATGAAACCTGGTTTGGCTCGAATGAATTGTTGTCTAGAACTCCGAATAGGAATTGGAGCTAGCGGAGGAGGTTATGAAGCTTATCAAATTTAGCAGTGCTTTATAACTAGTTGTTTAACTCTTGAAATCTTCTGCAATGGCACTAGTGTAATATACTCTGGTTTTCTTATATATGGAAACCAATCAAGTTTTGATACTACAGTTAGGGACAGATATATGCAGGAGTAAAAGCAGTCCTAGAGTAGAAATGCAAGGTATTGAAGGCTGTTAAATAATCATTTTCCCACGTGGCACCCTTATCTCTGGATTCCTGAATGTTATTCCAATTAGTGGCCGGCTTATTGAGTATCTCTGTCTTAAAAGGCAAGCACTAAAGGTAATGCATTTTCCTACAGAGCCGGATGCCGATCACAGGGGTGCGATGTTGAAGGATTACGAGTTTTCGTATGTGATTTCCAATATTCCGAAGCCATCTCATGGCCGTTGGCCAGCATTACAAGGTAAGTGTCTTTGGATTTCTCTTGGGACACTTGAGAAAGTTCCCAGTTAATGATGAGCTACACTGTGAATCAAGTAATATGCAGTTTACTGGGTGTATTTGTACTCTCTTTTCTTGCCAGTTATAAGCACTTCTTCTTGCAGCCACATGTTTTGTAGACAGGTGCTTCCATGTCTTAATCCTCCGCGAGCAGTTGGCCACAGAATTTGCAGGTTCTATCTGAACAATCCCACTTGAGAGGATAGATTAGATAGACCTCAGTGGGGAGCGGGAATGCACGAAATCTGCCATTCTTTCTAAACTTTACAGGTCATCACGCGTAAGAGCAAGTGACATGGGAATCATAGCTGCTTTAAAATCTGTCGTAAATTATGGATTCCTGCTTTCACTCAACGTAATATAAACAGATATACTGCTTTTAGGCAGTGTTTCCTTTCCTTTCGCAACTTATAAAGAAAATGAAGTTTCCAAACAGAACAAGACAAGCGCATTTTATTAAACTTGACTACAGAAAGAACGCCAATCGCCTCTGTGGATCCATTTTTTGGCTACCAATAATATATGTCATCCCATGTGGCTTGACATGGCGAAAATATACTGTGTTTTTAACCCTCGCCTCACCTCACCTCACCTCACTTGCACGAAATAATCATCCGCCTGTGTTTAGTGGAAAGAGCACTGGTGAAGGACTGAAGTCATGGCCTCTAACTACTGCCGTAATGAGCAATTATCAGTGCCAAATCGTGGTGGGTGGTGGGTGGAGATTTTGGGCCATCTAGATGGAGTAAATGCATGGCTGAGAAAAGAGAGCTATGAAAACAAAACTTTATGGAAACAAAAGCTGAGGACAAGAGGTGGTGCTGTCCTATTAACAATCATCACAAAGTAATCAAAGGTCCCTAAGAAAAAAAGAGCCTTTTTCTTTGATTAGATGATGGAATCGTTGTAATGTTTAATCATGACAGACTCCCATGTGGTTGTTTCTCACAATCTTACAGCTATATTTTTTTCGACAAGTAGCTGGAATGGGCCCCGCCACTAATAATTGCCTCATTGTCTTCTATTTTGAAATGCTTGTATTTGTAACTCGTTACGTATCCATCAGTCATCATCACTTGTTTGTTTGCTTTTTGTTTGATTACAGCTTTCATTTAAGGACTAGCAACGGGGAAAGGCAAATATAGCCATCTCCCACCTGCTCCTAATGAACTCCTTTTATTTAACTATATAATATAAAAACATTGACAATAAATATGCTTTTGATATTGTAATCATTTTTGCTGTTATGATTTGAAAAACTAGGTTAAAAAAATTGTATATTGTAGCATTTTATAACTATTTTTTCAAGATAGAATTTTGAGTGGAGCTCAGGCAAATCAGTCCTGTTCTTAATGTTACCAAATAAAAAGGATTGAAAATTTGTTTAAACTTGAAATTTGATTTGTTAAACTCTAATTTTTTTAAATTAATAAAATTTTATTTTATTTTAT